>ENA-OQCK01000014-OQCK01000014.1-human-gut-metagenome-genome-assembly--contig:-NODE-14-length-93467-cov-3.719509_pt1 | contig 93467 bp, 79 predicted proteins | sample MGYA00242498_ERZ504578 | MGnify/ENA primary metagenome ERZ504578 (study PRJEB26092, sample SAMD00036229) | human gut metagenome | host: Homo sapiens | study: EMG produced TPA metagenomics assembly of...
ATATTTTTGCTTCGAAACCAGATTCAACGTATCCGTACGTGATACCAATTGATTTAATGTATCCGTATAAAGATAAGTTAGGCTGATAGCAAGTGTATCCTGCTTAAAAAGCAAAGAGTCTTTCACCCAATAATGGATCGTATCGTTCCGCGGATTCTTTTCGATAACAAAAGCATCCCTTTCATCGAAATTCAACCCCTTCAATGTAGGTAAAGTATCTGCCTGACCGGCAAAATAGAACGTAAATTTCTGTGGAACAAGCCGTTCTGATTTAATCAAATATTGTGAGTAGTTGAATTCCTTAAAGGCACGGAGTATAAGATCATCCGGCAGATAATGCATATATTTCCTCTCAACAATCGTATCGTAAGTCAGCGAGTCCACCCAAGCCGTGTCCATACGGATTCTTTCCTCCATACGAGGAATGACCAGTGAATCGTTAAAAGCAATGACTTCACTTTTTTGGTTGAAAGTAAATGTCTGGTCTGCATCCATTAACCCATAAATACGATATTTGCCAGGAGCTACGCCACGGATAGAGAAGCGTCCCCGGCTATCGGTACGTGCCACACGGTCAAATGGCAATTTTGTAAAAGCCGAATCGTTCAGGTTGGAATGTAATCCTACCAGGATTCCTTTTATCGGCTCCAGATTGGAAGCGTCAAGCACCGTTCCGGATACCTCCATTGTATCTATTTGCGTACCGGTAGAAAAGGTGAAGGTAAAGTTACCCAACGGGTTACCTTCGTTATTATCGACTATCGCATCCGAAAAGTCAATTGTATAAGTGGTATTCGCTTTCAATGAATCAAGCAGGTTTACCTGTATCCGCTTTCCTGAAGCTTTAATTTCGGGCTGTTGTACCTGCGGTGGAGAAACAACAACTTTTTCTGTTGCTTTTTCCAACTTTATAAATTCGTCGAACAAGAGAGAAACTTTTGTCCTCTGATTATTTAAAGCGCCGGCAGCAGGTGTACTACCGATGAAACGAGGTGGCGTTTCATCATAAGGCCACCGTCCGGACGTCCGATACTGGCGCAAGAATATAGCATGACAACCAGCGTTACTACCGGAAATGCCTTGCGAACGATTTGCTTTATCTTTTGATTCTCAAATTGTAACATGCTGCAAAAATAAGTGTTCTTATCCAATAAACACCACACTTTCTAGCTAATTTATTAAAAAACGAAAGGGTAGCTTAAGGTAATAAACAATTCCAACGCGTTTTTTATTTCTTTTTATCGCTGATATAATTAGTTTTCTTACCTAAAGCGACTAGCTTTGTTAGCTAGTCTTTTTCTCTGATTTTTACGAGATGATATCAAGAAGAAGGAGTAAAGAGCAGGTAAACCGGTAGTTGATATGCAGAAAACAGAAGTTGGATAATAAACTGAATAATTTAACGTGAGATACTGTTTGCTGGAAAAGCAGAAACAGTATCTCACGTATTTTATTTACCAGCTGTATTTTGGCCTAAATTAGGATTCTTATAATATTCTGTCTGTGGTATAGGATACAGATACATCTTATCATCCAGTTACGTGTTTCAAGCAACTCTTTCTTATAAACAGGTGAACCATTTTCCAAAGTAATCTTGATGCAATAAATGGCTTTGGTCTTATCACCTATCTTCCAACGACGGATGTCCCAGAACCGATGGTCTTCAAACGCCAGTTCCACGCGTCTTTCGCGACGGATACTTTCAGTAAATGCATCGCCATCCGTTGTAACAGCAGGCATATCAGCTGCACTACGTACTTGATTCAGTGCTGCACGTGCAGACAATGGATGATCATTATCCGTATAATCGGCACCCTTCCAGGCATCCATCGCTTCTGCATAGTTCAGAAGAATCTCTGCATAACGGAATATAATGAAATGATGAGGTTTCTTTTTCTCGTTAGAAGGAGTAAGAGAAACGGTCTCGTTCATATACTTCTTCAAATAATAGCCAGTGGTAGTCGCTCCGGCTGTTCCGGCACCATCTTTACCGCCTTCATAAGACTGAATAGTTGAATTCATCCATGTATCTCCGTTGCAAAGTACTGTTTTGTAAAACCGTGGGTCTCTGCCTCATACGGGTTCTGCCCCGGCGCAAGCTGTTCCCAGTCAAAGTCTTTTCCATTAGTCAGCTGAAAAGCATCCACCAGATTTTGGTAGGTACATTGCCGGTTTCTCCCTTTTCATAACTGATAGGCAGATTGTTTGCTTCAAAGTCAAAACTTTCTCCATTTCTACGCTCAAAGATTAATTGCGGAGATTTCAAAACATCGTTTCCACCGTTCTTATCATACAGAGGATCGGCATTCGTTTTCGGCAGACTGTACCAATTCTCTTTTATGATAGCATAAGCCGCATCGGCAGCAGCTTTCCACTTATCAGCATCCTGACTGGGATTATGTAACATACTCGCCGCATAAAGAAGGGCACGAGATTTCAATGCCAACGCAGTACCTTTAGTCACACGTCCCGTCTCCGCCCAAAAATCTTGATGACTGACGGGAAGTGTTTTAGCTGCATCATTACATTCATCGCATATATATTTTATCACTTCGCTGAAAGAACTCTTTTCCACGCTATTGATCTCATCCAACGCATACGTACGTGTCAATAATGGAATATCTCCGTATCGTTTGGCCAGTTCGAACAAGTAGAAAGCCCGTAACACCCGCAATTCTTCACGATACATAGTAGCTTTGGCAATATCTTCTTCATACGTATCATTCCAACGGAAACGCTCCAGCCTCTCTTGGGAATAGTTTTCGAGAAATGAATTAACGGAACGGATAGCTCCATAACACTTCGACCACATATTGTCGACTGCATTATTGGGACTCCAGGCATTATTATAAAAGTCGTGAACACTGTTATCACTCCAAATATAAACAGAATTATCCGTTGCAGACTCTCTCAAAGCCCCGTCGAGCACTCCGAGATCTCCGGGCAACTGGCTATAAACATAAGTAGCCAAGCCCTTGACATTGCTAAAGTAGGAATAAGCCTCTTCTCTGTTCAAACCAGTCGATTCGTCCAGTTCGAGCAAGCTACACCCAGAAACGGATAGTAGCAAACCTGTATATAATATGATATATTTTCTCATGGTTATCTCACATTTTAGAAGTTAATATTCAATCCGAAATAAACGGAAGTCATATCCGGATAATTGATTTTCAGATCCTCACAGTTCATATATTTCACATGATCCAGCGAGAAAAGATTATTAGCTCTCGCATATACCTGAATCTTCTCCATCTTCACCTTCTTCGCCCAAGAAGAAGGAAAATTATAATAAACATTCAGGTTACGAAGTTTAAAGTAACTTCCGTTCTCCAACCATTGTGTACTATTTCTGAAATTATTGGCATTATCCAGCGTGGTCAAACGAGGAACATTTGCAATATCTTTCGTATCTTCCGTCCAACGGATTTTGTCGTTCAGATACCAGTTTGAAATATTTGTGTTGTTTCTCAACGGCCAGTACACGCTTGCAGTATTCAACATCACGCTATAATGCCCTACCCCTTGGAAGAGAGCGTCTACCCCAAAACCTTTATACTCAAATCCTAGGTTGATACCATAGTAAATCTCCGGTATGGCAGTAGAATATCCTATCGCTTTCTGATCATTACTGTCAATTACTTTATCACCATTTAAATCCCTATATTTGACATCCCCCGGACGTACTTCCGAGAATTTCTGTACAGGGCTGTTCTTAATGTCCTCCTCATCTCTAAAATAACCGATCGCTTCCCAACCGAAACATTGTCCGATAGGATAACCTTTCTTAGACAGATAGCCATACGGTTGATACCCCTCACCATTCTCTATGACTTTACTTTTAGCATAAGAGAAATTAGCACCGATGTAGTAGCTGAAGTTTTTATACTCTTTTTTCCACATAGTAGAGAGTTCTGTTCCTTTTGTTTCCACTTTTCCCGCATTCATCTGGGGAATGGTAACTCCGATTGCAGAAGATATCAACCCGCTTCCGTCAATTAAAATATTAGAGCGCTTGTCATAGAAACCATCAATAGAAAAAGTCAACCCTTTGAGCAAACTCATATCCAAACCGATATTATATTTATCTGCCACTTCCAAGTCGAGTTGCTCCATTGCCAGCATTCCCTCCTTCAAACTGCTTCCGGCAGAGGTATTCCCAGCCTGAAAATAATAGGAACCGCTTCCTATCCAATATTGCTTATCCATGTCATAATCATAGATATCATATCCGGAACGCCCGTAAGAAGCGCGGAGTTTCAAATAATCAAAAGCGGAGATTCCTTTCATGAAATTCTCGTTCGAGAGTATCCAGGCTGCGGATATGGCAGGATATGCACGATACTTATCGTTCTTTCCCAATACGCTACTGCCGAAACAGTTAGCAACAACATCCACCATATAACGATTATCAAAATTATAACCTACGGTTCCGATGATGTACTGACGGTAACGGCTATTATTAGCTCCCGTCAGAGTCATTGATTCCTGGCGGAACATGGCACTGGCAGTAAAATCATGTTTATCCCATGTCCGGTGATAATTGACTTTCGCTTCAAAGTTGGCATGTATATATTGATTAGCCAATCCTTTGTTGCTGATTTCCAATTCATCATTAGGATTTCCGTAATTCGTATAAATCGGTTCTCCGTCGGTACCTTTCTCAATGGTCTGATACATAAAGCTTTTCTTGGCTGTTTCCTGATAAGTTGCATTATTATCATAGGCAATAGCAAGTTCAGCGCTCAGTCCGCGAGTCAATACAGACAGGTCTTGTATCAATCGCAGATCTGCTTGCAGCATTCGCTGATTCAGCTTATAATAGCCTACGTCCGCCAGATTGGCTATCGGGTTTGTTTTCAGCACATTATTACTACCCCAGAGTCCATTCTGAGTCTGTACAGGGAATGCGGCAGATGGAGTATTGAATATCTGTTCAAACAAAGTAGCCTCCGATGTGGTAGGGCGTTTCGTTTCACGCAGCATACCGAGCATATTCAGTTTCAATTTCGTTGCATCTGTGATATCTACATCCAGATTCATGCGAAGATTGAGAAAATACTTTTTCATCTGGGAATTATAACGATCAGTGTAGTCAGTGTACTTGGAATTCAACAGTCCCATATCATTCTTATAGTTCAAGACACTGAAATAGCGCAGCCTCTTACCTCCCCCGCGGAAAGTAATATCCAGTTGATGACTGGTCGTATGATTACGCAACGCTTCCTTCTGCCAATCAACATTCGGATAAAGATCGCTATTACCTCCGGCCAAAAAAGAAGCTTCATCCATATCCGGTTGCAGGCCATCATATCTCAATGCTTCATTCCGGGCTTTTGCATATGTATAAGCATCGGCAAATTCCGGTTGGTTTACGGGCAGACCTAAACCAAACTTATAGTCTACTTTGATCTCTTTTTTACTGTACATACCACGTTTGGTAGTTATCAGCACCACGCCGTTGCGCCTCTACCTCCCCAAAGAGCAGTAGCAGCACCGTCTTTCAATACGGATATTGATTCTATTTCCGAAAGATTGATATATTCGATCGGGCGGGCAAAACCGTCTACCACAAATAATGGCGTATCTCCATTCAAGGAGCCACGACACGTACATTTAAACGTGATTTGTCGGTTCCCCAACTCGTATTTTGCATCACAGTCAGTCCCGGCAACAGGCCATATATTGCATTGTAAGGACTCGTAGTTGCATTTTTATCCAATTCGTCCGAATAAATGGTAGATACCGCCTGTGTCTTCCGTAACTCGGTTGTCGTCTGAGTTCCCAGATCGACTGTCTTATCTTGTCCTTCATTATTTTGAGCTATCCCTGTAGTGGCAAACGCCAACGAGAAAGCTACGATATAAAGTGATTTATTCATAATCATTCTTCTTATTATTCAACGATTTGATTATTACCAACCCGGATTCTGAATCAATCCATATTTCTTGTTTATCTCGTCTACCGGTAGAGGTAACAGGAAATATTTGTCATTCCACTTCTCAGGTTTCGCATACTGGCGTGTTTCCGCCATTGCATGAGATACTTTATAAGAAAAGCCGCTCGGCTCACCGGCCGCTTTTTTAATAATCAGACGTGATAGTTGTCCGGTAAATATATCTGCGCGTTTCCAACGTATCAAATCGAAATAACGTACTTCTTCATAACCGAATTCAATGGCTCTTTCACGTAATATCGCTTCGCGCAACGGTTTTCCGGCCGGAACATCTGCCGCCGAAATCGCAGGCATACCTGCACGTTCCCTGGTTTTGTTCAGATAATCATAGGCCGTATTGCCAAACTCGTCACGAACTTCCGCCTTATTCAACTCATTCATCGCTTCAGCCATATTCAAATAAACTTCGGGAAGACGAATTAACGGACAAGAATAGAATTTACCATTCACTTCGTCATTAAAGTTTCGTATGAATTTTCTCATCGCAAAACCATTGTAGCTCATTCGCCCATCTTTATAAGGTGACTGGGTGGTTCCTTCAAAAATCTGTACTTTCTGGGCACCCTTAAACTTATCTCCATTCACAGCAACCGTTTCATACAAGCGGATATCCCTTCTAGGATTTCCATCCTTATCAAAGAAAGGGAATTTATTATGATCGGGATTATTCCAGTCGAATTCCGTCCCGTCCTTCATCTGAAACATATCGACATAAGTTAATGTAGGAGAAGCAACTCCGTAGCGTACTTGGGCAAACGGAAGTTTCCCCGTAGCATAAGTGGTAAATCTTCTGGAAGAAATCAGAACCTCTCCATTATGACGATTGAAATATCCTGCCGCAAAATCATCGCGAGGGTTACCTGTATTCACCAGTTGATAAACATTCGAATTCTTTTTATTAGCCCGCATAAATTCCAACCCTGCATCCAGTGCTTTCTGCCACCTGTCTGATGAATAATTACCATACCAGGTAAGGAATTGAGAGGAAGCATCACCTTCCAAATAGGGTTTGTCAGCATTAAACAAAGGACTCGCCACAAACTGAAGCACTCTGGACTTTAATGCTAAAGCAGAGGCCGCCGTCATTCGTCCGTCATTATCCGCATCTACCTGCCAAGGTAATACAGAGGCGGCGGCATCCAGCAACCCGATGATTTTCTGTACGGTTTCTTCTACCGTCATGCGAGGAAATTTCATCGCATCTTCTGCCGTATAAGCATGGTCTATCCACGGCATACCCCCATAATAACGGAGCATTTGAGAATAATGATAGGCAATAATTACTTGTGCTTCCGCTTTTCCTATCGCCTTTTCATCCGCAGTCATATCTGTCACTCTATCCACATTTTCAATATAGATATAAGCTCTCCGGATACCATAAATCGGACCGACACCAATGGTTCTATTATCAACATCCAACCGATATGGAAGATGTTCCAGATAGGCATTTGTTCCGTCTACCGTTCCTGTATAGAACTTAGGTGCTCCTTTTTTTGTCCAGTCACCCAAATCGGTAAGCATTTCCAGCACTCCATATCCCAGACGTCCTTGCATAGGCAGATAATCCGGCAGTGATGGTAAGTCTCCGCCAATGCCTGCTCAGCATATACTTTCTTGTTAAAGACAGAATCTATATTCTGCTCATTACTTATCGGCTTATCCAAAAACTTCTCTCCGAACTTAAGGTCTTCGCACCCTATCAATGTCAATGCAAAGAGAGAAAGACAGCCCATATACTTTTTATAGTTTTTCATTGTCAGCACTATTAGAAAGTTAGATTAATACCTAAATTATATATCTTAATGATAGGGTAAGAATCCGCATTATTCGGATTACATTCAGGGTCCATGATGTCAAACTTATCAAAGGTCAGCAGATTATAGCCTGTCAGTTTTATACCTAACTGCTGGATACCCAGTTTTTTCAACATCTTCTTATCTGTAAAGTTATATCCTATTGTCACATTCTTCAGTTTCAAATAGGAACCGTCTCGTACCCAAAGAGAAGAAGAACGCATATTGTAAACTGCGTTTGTCTCGGTAAACCGCGGTGTGGTAGCCGTACCGGCTGTTTCCGGTGTCCAACGTGTATCTGCGTGGAACTGCATCAAGCCACGAATTTTACCATTTCCAAAAGGTTCTCTAAAAGCTCCATCCAACAACAAGGAACGCTGTGCGGCACCAGTCCAGTTCATTGTCAGGAAAAAGCCCTTATAATTAATGCCATAATTCAATCCGAATGTATAGGCCGGACGAGTCGGGTTTCCAATAATAGTCTGGTCGTCCGAAGTAATCTCTTCGTCACCGTTCAAATCCCGGTATTTCACATCACCCGGCTTCACAGATACCCCAGGATCGGGCAAGCCAGCCACAAGTTTGCCGTTCTCTCCGAAATCCTCCTCCGTATAAAAACCGTCCGCCACATATCCGAAAAGAGCTCCTACCGGATTTCCCGTCCGCCACATATAAGGTTCATTAGGTTCTACCTCGTCCTGGAAAATAATCTTATTCTTTGAGTAGGAAACATTTGCCTGAATATTATACTGAACCTGACCGATCCTGTCATTCCACTTCACTTCTACTTCATATCCGTGATTTTTCACTTTACCCATATTTACGGCAGGCAGAATCGAGGAAGTCAGTCCCGTCAATAAAGGTATTGTCTTACGATTGATAAGAATGTCCTTACGTTCCTCGAGGAAATAATCCAAAGAGATCTTCAGACGGCTCTTCAAGAAATGAACGTCCAATCCATAGTTCTGTTTCAGCGCAGTTTCCCAAGTCACGTTAGGATTACCCAGACGTTTTTCCAACGCACCCTGGATTAACGCTTTGCTGTTATAACCAAAATTGAAGCCGTATTTATTGTTATTCCACGCGTCTACTCCGCTCAAATTCACATCATAAGAATCCGGCAGGAACAAGAAACGGTTATTTCCAAGGTTATCATTTCCGACCAGACCAACTGAAGCACGGAATTTCAGATAATCAACAACTTCTGTTGTTTCATAAATGCTTCCTCCGACAGGATGTAACCGATAGAACCGGCAGGAAATGCGCCGAACCTCTTACCCGGAGCAAAATTCTCGGAACCATTATAACCGAAGTTGACTTCTGCCATATAACGGGATTTATAATCATACGTCAGACGTCCTACAAAACCGATGTAAGCGGACGGTACTCCCACCCATTGAGCAGGATAGTATTTTTTACTCTGATTATATAAGAACAATCCTCCGACATTATGAGAACCAAACTTACGGTTATATCTCAAACTTGCTTCCAGATACCAGTCTCTTGCTCTCGAGGAAGTTTCGTCATATTGCAAGCTCTTATTTTCTCCTTTGATCTTATAAACAATATTCTTGTTGAAATCCGGTGAATCATAGCCAAGCGACGGGTCCTCCAAAGAAGACTGATAGAAAGGCATAAATTGCTCCACCTGTCCTTTACGTTTCTTAGTAAAACCATAACTCGTATTATAGGCGCCTTTTATCTCTGCTGACAGTCCTTTAGTAATAAAGTCCAATTTCTGGTTCAACAGAAGATCCAAATTCATTGTATTATTAATAGCTGTTGAATAGCCTGTCCCGTAACATTTAGGCAAAGCACTGTTACCCAAATTAATTTTATTATCAAAACGTTCTTCGGGGGTAACTATCAGCTTCCCGTCAATTACTCCCGGGCTGCTGAACGGAGTCGTCTGATTAATCAATGTCCAGATTGAATTAGTCGCATCATTAATCATCGGTTCATTCCGGTTACCTACAATACCACCGATACCAATCTTTAACGTGGTAGTCTTAGTAGCATCAAAATCCAGATTGCCCGATAATTATACCTTTTGTATTTATAATTATTATCATATCCCACTCCTTCGAACTGTTTCAACAGGCCATTCTGATATAAGAAACCTAAAGATATGAAGTAACGTATATCCTTTGTTCCTCCGGAAATATTCAGGTTGTGTTGTGTCTGCACAGATGTCTTATTCAGCAGATATCTTCTCCAGTCGATACTGGGATACATGATGGGATCATCATTCAGTCTGAATCGTTCAACTGCATAATTATCAAATACCAAATCATTCTCGGTAGCATTTGGCTTGTCATTTGTTATAATCTCATTTCTCAAAGTTGCATACGTATAACTGTCTGCCATTTCGAGCATACGAGTAGGCATCTGAATACCAACCGAAGAATTCACCGAGATTTTCGCTTTGCCCTCCTTACCACGCGTGTAGTTACCAAAATTACGCCATTTGCACCTCGAACACCGAATACAGCAGTGGCAGAAGCGTCTTTCAGTACTGTCACACTTTCTATTTCATTCGGATCCATTTGATAAAACGAACGTTCCACACCGTCCACCAGGATCAGAGGAGAAGAAGCACTTCTGTCAAAGACCCTACACCGCGAATAAACACTTTGGGATCTTCCTGCCCCGGTTGGCCGCTGGTTTGTACAGATGAGAGTCCCGTGATCTGGCCTGCCAACGTGTTAGCTACACTAGCATTAGGCGAACGCACCAACGCATCATTACTTACGGCAGAGATAGCCCCTGTCAAAGTCTCTTTCTTCTGTGTACCATAGGCCACAACCGTAACTTCCTGAAGTTCATTTGCTGTTTCTTTTAGAATAATTTTTAGTTGTTTACGCCCGTTCAACGGGACCTCTTGAGGTTCATATCCCATGAACGAGATTTGCAGAACAGCTTTTTGAAGATTGCTCACTTTTAAATGAAAAACACCATTCATGTCGGTGATGGCACCGTTAGCAGTGCCTTTTTCTTTCACATTCGCACCAATTACTTCCAAATTAGATTCATCCAATACAGTTCCCGTTACTGTATTCTGCGCCCATACTAAGAGCGAACAACACATAAGCATTAACGTACTGATGCACCTTTTGCATCTTTTCAGCCTCGTCAGTTTATTCATAATAATAAATTTAAGAATTAGAAATAGAAATAGGTTTATTAAAAACACTCGCTGCAAATTAAGTAAATGATACAGTTTTTAAGATACTGATATCATACCAAAAAGGTACAAAATAGTACATAACAAGAAATAATAAGTATTAAAATTAATTGTATTATCCATAGTATCAAGCTATCCCATCAACAAAAAACATCCAATTCATCGTTTCTTATTGACTTTACATACACGAAAAATAAAACTTCAAAGATCAACTCACCAAGTTCTTCCTTCATCGCAAATCTATGCATAAACAATGCATCTTTATTATACTTCATTTTACAGTTCATAAATAAATTAAAATTGAACCATAGATATACTTATTAGATTCATTATTCTCCTTTACTAATCAAATTATTCCCTATCTTTGACTCCCGAAATTCAAACCTAATACAAAAACCCATGAAGAAACAACTGCTATTTTGCTGCTTGGCCACGTTAGGACTAAACGCCATGCAAGCACAAAACTTCAATGAGTGGAAAGATCCGGAAGTGAATTCCGTAAACCGCTCGACAATGCATACTAATTATTTCGCCTATGCATCGGCTGATGAAGCCAAAGCCGGAATCAAAGAAAACTCAAAGAATTTTATGACCCTGAACGGGCTTTGGAAATTCAATTGGGTGAGAAACGCGGATGCACGTCCGACTGATTTCTTCCAGACTAATTTCAATGACAAGGGCTGGGACAACATTAAGGTGCCCGGAGTATGGGAGTTAAACGGATACGGAGACCCGATCTATGTAAACGTAGGATATGCATGGAGAAGCCAGTTCAAGAACAATCCCCCCTTTGTTCCCGTTGAAAACAATCATGTAGGTTCTTACCGGAAAGAAATCACTCTGCCCGCCGACTGGAAAGGGAAAGAGATTTTTGCCCATTTCGGTTCAGTAACTTCTAATATGTACCTTTGGGTAAACGGACGCTATGTGGGATACAGCGAAGACAGCAAATTGGAAGCTGAATTCAACCTGACAAACTATCTGAAACCAGGAAAAACATCATCGCTTTCCAAGTATTCCGTTGGTGCGACGGCACTTATCTGGAAGATCAGGATTTCTTTCGCTACTCCGGTGTGGGACGCGACTGTTATCTTTATGCCCGCGATAAGAAATATATCCAGGATATTCGTGTAACTCCCGACCTCGACAGCCAATATAAGGACGGGACATTGAATATCTCTGTAGACTTGAAAGGTAGCGGCACAGTGGCCTTAAACCTGACAGATGCACAAGGGAACAGTGTAGCTACTGCCGATCTGAAAGGTTCCGGCAAGCTGAACACTACTTTGAATATTTCCAATCCTGCCAAATGGACTGCCGAAACACCTAATCTTTACACACTGACTGCCACTCTGAAAAACGGCAATAATACCGTAGAAGTGCTTCCTATCAAAGTAGGTTTCCGCAAGATTGAACTAAAGGGCGGACAAATACTTGTAAACGGCCAGCCGGTACTCTTCAAAGGAGCCGACCGCCACGAAATGGACCTGACGGTGGTTATGTGGTTTCAGTGGAACGTATGCTCCAAGATATCAAAGTAATGAAAGAACTTAATATCAATGCTGTACGTACCTGCCACTATCCGGACGACAACCGTTGGTATGACCTCTGCGACCAATACGGTCTGTACGTAGTAGCCGAGGCAAATGTGGAATCCCACGGTATGGGTTACGGTGACAAGACACTCGCCAAAAACCCAAGTTACGCCAAAGCTCATTTGGAACGCAACGAACGCAATGTTCAACGCGGTTACAATCACCCTTCTATCATCTTCTGGTCACTCGGTAACGAAGCCGGTATGGGACCGAACTTTGAAAAATGTTATACTTGGATTAAAAACGAAGACAAATCACGTGCCGTACAGTATGAACAGGCGAGGACCAGCGAATTTACAGACATTTTCTGTCCGATGTACTACGGCTACGATGCGTGCGTCAAGTATTCCGAAGGCAATATTCAGAAACCGTTGATTCAATGCGAATACGCTCATGCTATGGGTAATTCTCAAGGCGGATTCAAAGAATACTGGGATATCATCCGCAAATATCCGAAATATCAGGGTGGATTTATATGGGACTTCGTAGACCAGTCCTGCCATTGGAAAAATAAAGACGGAGTGGATATCTACGGCTACGGAGGCGACTTCAACAAATATGACGGCTCGGATAATAACTTCTGCGACAACGGTCTGATTAGTCCCGACCGTGTGCCCAATCCGCACGCTTATGAAGTAGGCTATTTCTATCAGAACATTTGGACAACTGTTGCCGATCTTGCTAAAGGCGAAATTAATATTTTCAACGAGAATTTCTTCCGTGACCTTTCCGCATATTATATGGAATGGAAATTACTGGCAAACGGAGAAGTGGTACAGACAGGCATTGTTTCAGACCTGAAAGTAGCGCCTCAGCAGACGGTTAAAGTCCAATTACCTTTGACACAAAGAATATCTGCCTTGCAAGGAGCTGCTGCTCAACGTCAGTTACAAGCTTAAAGCTGCCGAAACTCTCCTGCCTGCCGGAACCACCATTGCTTATGACCAACTAAGCATCCGCGATTACAAAGCACCGGAACTGAAACTGGAAAACCAACAGACTTCCAATGTTGCAGTTATCGTTCCTACTATTCAGGATAACGACAGAAATTATCTGATTGTTAACGGTGAGGACTTCACTCTCGAATTTAACAAGCATAACGGTTATCTCTGCCGCTATGACGTAAACGGAATGCAGCTAATGGAAGACGGCAGTCTCCTGACTCCTAACTTCTGGCGTGCACCAACCGACAATGATTACGGAGCAGGATTACAGAACAGATATGCAGCCTGGAAGAACCCGGTACTGAAACTAACTTCTCTGAAACATGCGATTGAAGACGAACAGGCCGTAGTTCGTGCCGAATATGATATGCAGTCAATAGGTGGAAAATTGTTCTTGACTTATACTATCAATAACTTGGGTGCAGTGAAGGTGAACCAGAAAATGGTAGCTGACAAGAGCAAGAAGTTTCTGAAATGTTCCGTTTCGGTATGCAGTTCCGTATGCCTCTTGCATTTAACGAAATTGAGTATTACGGACGTGGCCCGGTAGAAAATTATTCGGACCGTAATCACGCCGCTATGCTCGGCAAATACCGCCAGACGGTAAAAGAACAATTCTATCCGTACATCCGTCCGCAGGAAACCGGCACAAAAACAGATATCCGCTGGTGGAGACTGTTAAATATCGGTGGTAACGGATTGCAATTCGTCTCAGACGCTCCGTTCTCTGCTTCCGCACTGAATTACACGATCGAATCTCTGGACGACGGCGCCGGCAAAGACCAGCGTCACTCACCGGAAGTAGAAAAAGCCAATTTCACTAATTTCTGTATTGATAAAGCACAAACAGGACTTGCATGTGTCAACAGTTGGGGAGCTATTCCATTGGAGAAATACAGACTTCCTTACCAAGATTATGAGTTAAGTTTTATTATGACTCCCGTCTATCATAAACTAAAGTAAAAAACATAGTTAAAAAACACGGTATCAGAGAACAAGAATACCGAATTTAAAGTACTTTTGCAGCCGAAACTGATTCTATCAAATCAGTTTCCGGCCTTTTTTCCTTAAACCATCCCTCTATACAAGAGAATAACACACGTGCAACAAAACGCATCAATTAAAAACAGATAAATAAGAAGTATGAAAAGTAGAATTGTTTTATTTGCATTTTGCTTAGCCCTTCTGTCCAGTTGCGGCAATAAGGGCAATGACACGGGAAAAGTCCCAGAATATGCAGTACAGGAATTACAAAAATCAACTGCAAATCTAACGACAGCTTATCCGGCTACTATTAAAGGTAAACAAGACGTAGAAATTCGTCCGCAGGTTTCCGGTTTCATCACTAAATTATGTGTTGATGAAGGAGCTACCGTGCGCAAAGGACAAGTACTGTTCATTGTCGATCCTACTCAGTACGAAGCAGCCGTACGCACTGCCAAAGCAGCAGTTGCCACAGCCGAAGCGGCAGTGAGCACTCAACAAATGACGTATGACAACAAAAAAGAGCTGAACAAGAAACAAATCATCAGCGACTATGATCTGGCAATGGCAGAAAACTCTCTGGCACAAACCAAGGCACAACTGGCCCAAGCTAAGGCACAACTGACCACTGCTCAGCAGAATTTATCATTTACACAAGTCAAGAGTCCGTCAGACGGTGTAATCAACAATATTCCTTATCGTGTAGGAGCGCTTGTCAGCCCTTCTATCGCTACGCCCATGACTACCGTATCCGAGATCGATGAAGTGTATGTATACTTCTCCATGACAGAAAAAGAATTACTGGCTATGACTAAATCCGGAAGTACCATCAAAGAAGAAATCAGCAAAATACCAACTATCAAGCTGCAGCTGATTGATGGCTCCACATACGCCATGGAAGGTAAGGTAGACGCTATCACAGGCGTTATCGACCAGTCTACCGGTTCGGTAAGTATCCGTGCTATTTTCCCCAACAAGGAACATGTGTTGCGCAGTGGAGGTACTGCCAATGTTCTGATTCCTTACAACATGGAAAACGTTATCAGCATCCCGCAATCGGCAACAGTGGAAATCCAGGACAAGAAATTCGTTTATGTGTTACAACCGGACAACACGTTAAAATATACGGAAATCGGCATTTTCAACTTGGATAACGGAAAAGAATATCTGGTCACTTCCGGATTGAATGCAGGAGATAAAATCGTAATCGAAGGTGTACAAAACCTGAAAGACGGTCAGAAGATTCAACCGATCACCCCGCACAAAAAGAAGCGAACTACCAACAACATTGAAAAGACCAACATGACGGTAACCTAGCCACAGCTTTCAATTAATAATCAGATAATCGTATGAAATTAGATAGATTTATTAACCGTCCGGTACTATCAACCGTTATTTCTATCCTGATAGTCATCTTGGGAGCTATCGGATTGGCAACACTGCCTATCACGCAGTATCCGGACATCGCACCTCCTACCGTATCGGTAAGAGCCACATATACGGGTGCGAGTGCATCGACCGTATTGAACTCCGTAATCGCTCCGTTGGAAGAACAGATCAATGGTGTAGAAAACATGATGTATATGACCTCCAACGCCTCTAACACTGGTGCCGGAGATATTTCCATTTACTTCAAACAGGGAACAGATCCGGATATGGCTGCCGTCAATGTGCAGAATCGTGTTTCCATGGCACAAGGACTACTGCCTGCCGAAGTAACCAAAGTCGGCGTGACAACACAGAAACGTCAGACTTCTATGCTGGTGGTATTTTCCCTTTATGACGAAAGCGATACATACACAGAAGCATTTATCGAGAACTACGCAAAAATCAACTTGATTCCGCAAGTTCAACGCGTACCGGGTGTAGGTGACGCCTCTGTAATGGGGCAGGACTACTCCATGCGTATCTGGTTGCGTCCGGACGTAATGGCGCAATACAAGTTGGTTCCGGGTGATGTGTCCGCAGCGCTGGCAGAACAGAACGTGGAAGCTGCTCCGGGACAATTCGGTGAACGCAGTAACCAGACTTTCCAATATACTATCCGTTACAAAGGTCGTCTGCAACAGCCGGAAGAGTTCGAGAATATCGTCATCAAGTCTTTGCCCGACGGTGAAGTGCTTCGCTTGAACGACATCGCCGAAATCCAGTTAGACCGCTTGGGATACAACTTTACCAACCGTGTAAACGGCCATAAAGCAGTAACCTGTATTGTTTATCAGATGGCAGGGACAAACGCGACACAAACCATCAGTGACATTCAAGCATTACTGGATGAAGCCTCCCAATCACTGCCGGCCGGTTTGAAGATAAACGTTTCCATGAATGCCAACGACTTCTTGTTCGCTTCAATTCATGAGGTATTGAAAACATTGATTGAGGCATTCATCCTGGTATTTATTGTAGTATATATCTTCTTGCAGGATTTACGTTCTACATTGATTCCTACTATTGCCATTCCGGTAGCTCTTATCGTACATTCTTCATACTGTCTTTAGTGGGATTCAGTTTGAACTTGCTAACGTTATGTGCGCTTGTGCTCGCCATTGCGATTGTGGTCGATGACGCCATTGTGGTTGTCGAGGGTGTACATGCCAAGTTGGACCAGGGATACACTTCCGCCCGTCTGGCTTCTATCGACGCGATGAACGAGTTAGGTGGCGCTATCGTATCCATTACGCTAGTCATGATGGCCGTGTTTGTTCCGGTAAGCTTCATGGGTGGAACGGCAGGAACATTTTACCGCCAGTTTGGTATGACAATGGCTATTGCCATTGGTCTGTCCGCCTTGAATGCTTTGACATTAAGCCCCGCCTTGTGTGCTGTTCTTCTGAAACCGCATAAACAGGAAGGTTCCGAAGATATTCCTCCATTGAAGGAGCGTATGAAGACAGCCTATAAAACGGCTCATACAACAATGATCAACAGATACACCGAAGCTATCGGAAAGATGCTGCATCCGGGAATCACACTCACATTCACACTTGTTGCCATACTGGGTATGATCTTCGGCCTTTTCAACATCAATCCGATAATTACTGCCATCTTCATACTTCTTAGTATTTTGGCATTAATCGGAATGAGTACGAATAAATTCAAGAACAGATTCAACGATACCTATGAATCTATTTTGAAACGGTACAAGAAACGCGTATTGTTCTTCATTCAAAAGAAGTGGTTGTCTATGGGACTGGTCGTTGCTTCCATTGTCTTACTTATGTTCTTCATGAACACCACTCCGACAGGTATGGTACCTAATGAAGACACCGGTACATTGATGGGAGCTGTAACCTTGCCGCCGGGTACATCACAAGACCACTCGGAAGAAATCTTGGCACGTGTAGACAGTCTGATTGCCTCTGATCCTGCCGTAGCTTCACGCACATTGATTTCCGGTTTCAGTTTCATCGGTGGACAAGGTCCATCCTACGGTTCTTTCATCATCAAGTTGAAAGACTGGGACGACCGTTCGATGATACAGACTCTGATGTTGTCGTAGGTTCCTTATATATGCGTGCACAAAAAATCATTAAAGAAGCACAGGTATTGTTCTTCGCTCCACCGATGATTCCGGGTTACTCGGCATCTACGGATATTGAAGTGAACATGCAGGACAAGACGGGTGGAGACCTGAACAAGTTCTTCGATGTGGTCAACGATTATACCGCTGCGCTGGAAGCCCGTCCTGAAATCAATTCGGCGAAGACAACATTCAACCCGAATTTCCCGCAATACATGATTGATATTGACGCGGCGGCTTGTAAGAAAGCAGGCATCAGCCCGAGTGACATCCTTACTACCATGCAAGGATATTATGGTGGTCTGTATGCATCCAACTTCAACCGTTTCGGTAAGATGTATCGTGTAATGATTCAGTCAGACCCGCTATCACGTAAAACCTGGAATCCTTGAAAAATATCAAGGTTCGCAACAGTGCCGGCGAAATGGCTCCTATCTCACAATTCATCACTGTTGATAAAGTATATGGTCCGGATATCATCAGCCGTTTCAACCTTTACACTTCCATGAAAGTGATGGTGGCTCCTGCCAGCGGTTATACATCCGGTCAGGCATTGACTGCGTTGGCAGAAGTAGCCGGTCAAAATCTTCCGGCCGGTTATACTTACGAATTGGGTGGTATGGCACGTGAAGAGGCACAGAGTAGTGGAAGTGCTACCGGATTGATTTTCATCCTCTGCTTCGTATTCGTTTACCTGTTGCTGAGTGCACAGTACGAAAGTTATATACTTCCGTTGGCCGTGTTGCTGTCCGTTCCGTTCGGTCTGTTAGGCAGCTTCCTGTTTGTCAACGGAGTGAGCGCTATCGGTAATATCTCGATGTTAAAGATGATTCTCGGTACGATGTCCAACAATATCTATATGCAGATTGCGTTAATCATGTTGATGGGTCTGTTGGCGAAAAATGCAATTCTGATTGTAGAGTTCGCCCTCGATCGTCGTAAGATGGGCATGAGTATCACGTGGGCAGCCGTATTAGGTGCCGGTGCCCGTCTCCGTCCTATCTTAATGACATCATTGGCGATGGTAGTCGGATTACTTCCGTTGATGTTCGCCTTCGGAGTAGGTGCTCACGGTAACCGTACACTAGGTACTGCCTCTATCGGTGGTATGTTAATCGGTATGATTTGCCAGATTTTCATTGTTCCTGTACTGTTCGTAATCTTCCAGTACTTACAAGAGAAGGTGAAACCGATGGAATGGGAGGATATTGACAACACGGATGCCGTAACTGAGATTGAACAATACGCTAAATAATGAAATTCGATATGAAGAAACAGATTCTATATATGGTGTGTGCAACTGCTCTCCTGAGTAGCTGCCACATCTATAAGTCGTATGACAGACCCGAAGACATTACTACTTCCGGGCTGTATCGTGACCCGATTGCGGAGAATGATACACTGGTTTCGGATACAGCCAACTTCGGTAATCTGCCGTGGAGAGAAGTCTTCACCGACCCGCAGTTACAGTCTCTCATCGAAGCGGGACTGAAACAAAACACTGACCTCTTGACCGCTGCCCAAAATGTAAAAGCAGCAGAAGCATCTCTGCTGTCGGCACGCCTGGCTTATGCTCCATCCTTGGGACTGTCTCCGCAAGGAACAATCAGCAGCTTTGACAAGAATGCAGCTACCAAAACCTATTCATTGCCCGTCACTGCCAGCTGGCAAGTCGACTTATTCGGGCAGTTGCTGAACTCCAAACGGAATGCTCAGGTCACTTTAAAGCAGACGAAAGCTTACCGTCAGGCTGTACAAACGCAAGTTATCTCCAACATTGCCAATATGTATTATACACTAATGATGTTGGACCGTCAGTTGGAAATAACCAAGTCTACAGCCGAAATCCTGAAAAAGAATGCCGAAACAATGGAAGCGATGAAAGACGCTGCCATGTACAATATCAATTCAACCGGTGTAGAACAAAGCAAGGCTGCTTATGCCCAAGTGCTTGCCAGCATTCCGGACATCGAGCAGAGTATCCGTGAAACGGAAAATGCTCTGTCTACATTTTGGGTGAAGCTCCGCACGCTATCAAACGCGGTACACTGGAAGCGCAAGTACTTCCGACAGAGCTTTCTGCCGGTGTACCTATCCAGTTATTATCCAACCGTCCGGACGTAAAAGCTGCAGAAATGGCTTTGGCTAGTTGCTACTATAATACAAACTCCGCACGTGCCGCTTTCTATCCGCAGATTACTCTTAGCGGTTCTGCCGGGTGGACAAACAGTGCCGGAAGTGCGATTATCAATCCGGGCAAGTTACTGGCTTCTGCAGTCGGTTCTCTGACACAACCTCTATTCTATCGGGGACAAAACATCGCTCGTCTGAAAGCTGCAAAAGCACAAGAAGAATCAGCGAAACTATCCTTCCAGCAGGCACTATTGAATGCCGGAAGTGAGGTCAGCAATGCGCTAAGTTTATACCAAAAAACCAGCGAAAAGGTAGAATCTCGCCGGTTACAAGTAGAATCTGCTAAAAAAGCTTCGGAAGATACAAAAGAATTGTTTAACTTAGGGACTTCAACTTATCTGGAAGTACTGTCGGCACAGCAATCTTATCTGAGCGCGCAAATCTCACAGGTTTCCGATTGCTTCGATCAGATGCAGGCCGTAGTCAGCCTTTACCAGGCTCTAGGTGGTGGAAGAGAAGAATAACTTTAAACATATACTATTATGATTAGTCCGTTAGCTTACGTAGACCCCGAAGCAAAACTTGGCAAGAATGTAACTGTCCTGCCGTTTGCCTACATTGAAAAGAATGTGGAAATCGGAGATGACTGCGTCATCATGTCTTATGCCAGTATCCTGCAAGGTACTAAAATGGGAAAAGGAAACAAGATACATCAGAATGCTGTCCTGGGAGCGGAACCGCAAGATTTCCACTACACGGGAGAAGAAGTAGCCTGATTATCGGTGACAACAACGATATCCGCGAAAATGTGGTAATCAGCCGTGCTACCTTTGGCGGCAATGCTACCAAGATCGGTAACGGAAATTACCTAATGGATAAAGTACACCTCTGCCATGACGTACAAATCAACAATAACTGTGTGGTAGGTATCGGTACGACTATTGCAGGAGAATGCACACTGGATGACTGCGTGATTCTAAGTGGAAATGTCACTCTGCACCAATACTGCCACATCGGTAGCTGGACACTTGTACAGAGTGGTTGCCGTATTTCTAAAGATGTACCTCCGTATGTAATTATGTCCGGAAACCCCGTTGCATACCATGGAGTGAACGCGGTGGTTCTTTCACAACATCACAATACATCCGAAAGGATCCTCCGTCACATCGCCAATGCATACAGACTGATTTATCAAGGTAATTTCAGTATTCAGGATGCTGTACAGAAGATTGTCGACCAGGTCCCGATGAGTGAAGAAATCGAGAATATCGTTAACTTCGTGAAGGCTTCGGAACGAGGAATCGTGAAATAAGCAAAGTTACTTTTCAATATTGAAAGGGTGACGCCTAATAAAAAAGCGTCACCCTTTCTGTTTATAGTAGGGCGACGCTCTGTGAGTTATTATTTCGTTTCCGTTTCATAATTATTCAAACTCCAACGTACCGAAGAAGTCGGGACGGTGGAAGTCCGGATTCTCTATTTTTATCGGATTCCATGAAAGGAAGTGGGGGGTCTGCAATTCGTCACCACACTTGTAAAAGTTAGCTTTTATCTCCTTCTCATCGAGTGATTCGATCTGATGCTTAAAGAATACAGCATAGGGAATAATCAAGGCAACTTCCCAATCAGTTTCTTCCACACGTTCTTCAAAAGGTGTATCACCCAGACTTGACCAGCGCTGCACAAGGTCAGTCACTTCCTTCGGAGCGTGTTCTCTACCGTTGCGGGCAGGACCGACACCTATCAGGATTGTTCCGATGCAGTTGCACTCTATATTATAATACACCCCGTCACCTGCCGGAATAGAAAAAAATTCCACACAGGAATCAGTCCATACAGAACCGTTGTCCGTTCCGTATCTGGCACGCACACTCGCTTCTTTAACTTTAAAATGTAACAAGATAGAGTTCTTCGTGTGAGCAATGCGAAAGTTTACTTTGGGTTTGTAGGGATATTCAGCCCAATTAACACATTGAACCGGTTGAAAATCTATCTTTTCTTCATCAAATAATCGGGGAAGCGAACAAGCCTCCACGTTAGCCGCACTAATTTTCTTTACTTTCATATTTCTATTGTTTGGATGATACAAATATAGTTACTTTCTTCTAATAAGGTTCACTGAAATGAAATAAAAACAACATATTTTGTATAAATGCTAATTATCAACTACTTAAACAATATTAAGAAAAAGATAATGTTTAACCCTCCCTCTAACTGGAGACAAAGATAGAAAGTTCTATTAAGCGGTATTTAAGACAGGAATTTCCGGTATTCACTCCGAAGCCGGTTTGTATGGCGATAATCATATTTTTCTATTCTCCACTGCTTTATACAGTTTTTCATAGGTGATAAAAGAACGTTTCTGTAATGCATCATATTCCTCTGCATGATTTTGTATTTTTATATAGATAAGAAGATGTAATATAAATATATCAGATTCAATCTGAACGGTGCTTCCCTGAACAGGTTACCGGCTTTTTAAACAAATACTTGTAACTTGACAAATGTGGTTAGAGTACATGTATTCATTCCTTTAAATACCAACTGCATCATACCATCTTAATTTATACGCTATTTATAGTCGGATTACAAAGAATTTCCCTACATTTGTTACGTTAATCTATGAGATCTCTCATTAATGTCCTGTCTACTAAAGAACTGCAATATTTCAAAGAACAATTTTTATATTAATAGGACAATAATGTGGTATTATAAGATATAGCTATATTATGAAGAACCTAAAAAGAATAATTTTTATACTACTTATCATCCTTCCTCTCCGTGTTTTTGCCGACTATGAGCATTTTAAACTTTGGGATATGTCGGATGGTCTATCCAATAATACAGTGAAATCTATCACCCAAGATCATTTGGGATTCATTTGGTTGGGAACATTCGACGGATTGTGCAAATTTGACGGAGTCGATTTTACCATCTTCAGACATGACTCCCAAGATAGTTTGTCTATCATCAATAACTATGTGGAAGTCGTAGCTTCGTTGGGAGATGAACTTTGGGTAGGAACCGAACGGGGATTGAATCTTTATTCTTATAAAGAGAATAATTTTCGTTTGTGCGAATGGATTCTTCCGACAGGTGAAAGACAAAAGATAACGGAAAGCATCAAAAATATCGTAGTGAATCAAGAGAGTGTCTTTATATTGACCTTTTCGCATCAACTATTGGTGCGTAAAGAAGGATGTGTCTTTGAACCGTGTGACTATAAAAAGAATATAGAATGGCTGTCTATTTCAGGCTATAAAGAGGGTTTATTGATCGGACATGCCACCGATGGTTTGTATGTCATTGATCCCGATGAAATGAGGATTCGGGCTCATTTCCCGTTTGACTCAAAGATACTGAGCGACTGTCTGTATTACAGTACAAATAAAGATATGATTTTTCTTGGTTTTGGTATAGGCTATCCAAGTCTCGCTTTTAGGATGAACAAAGAGAATAGCCTTGAAAAGTTGGAAGTCAGGATACCGTCAAGCGTAAAGACAATTGTCGATTATAAAGATGAAACATTATTTGGAACAGATGGAAACGGGCTGATGGTTTTTAATGAATCAGGATGTTCCGACATTTCTTCGGGGGAAAGTGATATGAGTAGTGATGCCATTTATTCATTGTTTGTAGATCGGAGACAGAATCTTTGGATTGGTACATACCGGGGAGGGCTGAATGCAAGTTCGGAACATTACGACTGGTTTCAGTCTTTCTGCATACAAAATAAAAAACTCTCGTATGATATGGTAACCGCTGTCGTTTCTCAAAAGGAACGGTTGTATGTGGGACTGGACGGCGGAGGACTGAATATTTATGATGTAAAAAATGACAAGCTACTGAAATATACAACGCATAATAGCGGCATTTCGGGAGACAATCTTTTGTCGTTATCAGTGGATGATGATTTCGCCTGGTTGGGAATATATGGCAAGGGACTCAGTCGCTATTCACTATCCGGTCACACTTTTAAGAATTATGTCTTGCCACCGGTTAAAGATAAAGAGAGTGCAAATAGAATATGGCAGATAAAGGACGATGGTGAGGGTAATATTTGGATTATAGCCGAAGACGTTTATTGTTTCAATAAAAAGAGCGAGACATTCACGGTAATCGACAATCTGAGTAACCTGAATGCTTTGAATATTATATTTGAAAACGATGTCATTTGGCTTTGTACGATGGGATATGGGCTTTATAAATTTGACCGGAAGACGACAGAACCTCTTGAACATTACTTTAAAGAATCAGAAAAAACGCCCATCCCCGGTAATATGGTACGGTATATGTTCATTGATTCCCGGAATCAAGTATGGTTCTCGATAGAATATGCCGGTTTATATAAATTAGACCAAAGTTCCGGGGAAGTCACTCCGTATGGAGTTGAAAGTGGCCTGACGGATACAAATGTAGTGGGGATGTTGGAAGACAAGTCCGGTTATTTATGGGTGAGTACATATAATGGCTTGTTCCGCTATAATCCTGTCAATGGAAAGTTTATTCGTTTTGGTAAGGAAGATAACTTGACTTCTACCAATTCAATTATAACGCGTGTTTTCAAGAGGGTGATACAATGTATTTTGGAAGTACGGGAGGATTGTTCAGTTTCAAACCGGAAGATATTAAATATGACGGTGAACAGGTCAATCATGTGTATTTTACCAATCTTGAACTGTTGAATCATGAGAATAAAGTTGTGAGTCTCTATGGCATACAACCGGAGGATATACACTTGTCATATGATCAGAACTTCTTTACGATTCATTTCTCAACGCCGGAGTTGATTTCCCCTGACAAGGTACAATTCTCTTGTTATATGGAGAATTTTGAAAACGGCTGGTCTGAAATCTCCCATGCCCGACAGATATCCTATACTAATATTCCCCCCGGAGAATATTATTTTTATGTCAAGGCTTCCGACAATGAAGGGCAATGGACCGATAAGGCATCCTGCCTGAAGATTATTATCACACCCCCTTGGTGGAAAACCACTTGGGCATTGTCGCTTTGGGGCCTGCTAATCCTGGGACTTATCATTTATATTCTGGCTATACCGTCATGAATTGAATATAAAACATTTGGTACATTTGAATGAGATAGAGAAGAAAGCGGCTAAGAATATTAACGAAGCAAAGCTAAGCTTTTATACGAATATTACGCATGAACTGCGTACGCCTATTTTTTTGATAACCTCTCCTTTGGAGGAACTTCTAACGAGTAGGGAGGCAGAGGGCCTGTTTCGGTTCCTAAATCTTTCCTGGTGAGTATGTACAGGAACGCTATGAAACTGAACAAGCTGATTAGCCGAATTATAGACTTCCGTAAACTGGAGTCCGGAAAGTTGAAACTCGAGCCGCAATCACTAAATCTGGTCACTTTCTGTAAAGACTTGACGGTGGATTATGAAGCTCTCTGCCAGCAGAAGAATATTATTTTTCATTTCTTGCCGTCACGGACAATTATTCGTGTCGAGTTTGATCCCGAAAAGATGGAGATTCTTTTGTCCAATCTCATTTCCAATGCTTTTAAATATACCCGGAAGGAGGGAAAATCGTATTATCTATCGATGAAACGGACGAAAAAGTAACGCTAGTGGTTGAAGACAATGGCATCGGCATTCAAAAAGAATTTCAGGAAGTTATATTCGATCGCTTTTTCCAGATAGAAAATACCGAAATATTCTCTACGGGGGATGGTATCGGGCTTTCCTTTGTAAAGCACTTGGTCGAACTGCATGACGGAACGATACGCGTGGAAAGTGAACTGAACAAAGGGGCTAAATTTATAGTTGAGCTTCCCAAAAAAGAAAGAGTGGATGAACCTGTTTCTTCGGAAGAAGAAATCATTATTGTGCCGAAATCTGTAAAAGAGAATATGCTTGTCGTGACAGAGTCGGCCTCTTCCCCGGCAGCCCCCCACACCTTATTAATAATAGATGACGAGAGCGAGATACTCGATATGCTGGAGTGCTTCTTAAGCAGTGATTTTAAGATATTAAAGGCAAGTAATGGTATAGACGGACTTTCTTTGGTGCAAACCACATTACCCGATATCGTAATCTGCGATGTGATGATGCCTAAAATGAATGGGACGGATTTCTTGCAATTGATGAAAGGAGATAAAAAACTGGCCCATATTCCTGTCATTATGTTGACTGCCAAAACCTCGGAGGAGGACCAAATGGTGGCTTTTGATTGTGGCGCAGATGCTTATCTGACCAAACCGATTTCATTGAAATATCTCCGTAAACGGATCGATCAACTGTTGGCGCGTGTAGAATCGGCAGAGATGGTGAACTCATTGACGAAAACGGAAAAGAAATATTCCAAAGAAGAACAGAAGTTCCTGTTGAAGTGTCGGGAGATTATTGATAATAACCTGAATAATTCCAGTTTTGAGATAATGGCTTTTGCGGAACAAATGGGGATGAGTCATTCCACCTTGTACCGTAAAATAAAAGGGATGACCGGACTGACCGTTGTTGAATTTATAAATGAATACCGCCTGTTCAAAGCCGTCCAATATTTTAAGGAAGGCGAGACGAATATCGGTACTGTATGTTCCAAATGCGGATTCAATGATGTGAAACATTTCCGTGATCTTTTCAAACGTAAGATGAATATGACTCCCAAGCAATATGTGTTGAGTTTATAGCTGGATCAGATAATCTGATTCATTTATTCACCACGAATTGCCCCGAATCGCCCAATAGCCGAATTTCACCCTAAAAAAGCCGAATTACTTCCCTTTTAGGCAATGCATCCTGCTTAGTTTTGCGACAAAACGAGGGTGCAATGCCTTGAATAGTTAATTTTAAAATCAGTTTTATGGAAAAACATTTTTTCTTTATTTCGTTAAGGAAGACTTTATTCCTGACAGCGACATTTGTTTTATTAATAGGAACACGCAACCTTCCTATGCAATGCTAGGAGTAGACGAGGAGTTGCAGGTTATGCAGAACGGCATAGTCAAGGGACGAATCGTCGACACAAACGGAGAAGCGGTGATTGGAGCCAATGTAAAGTTAAAAGGAAGCAATCAAGGAACTATTACTGATGTGGATGGAAACTTTTCTTTGGAAAATGTATCGGAAGATATCCTAATTGTATCTTATATTGGCTTTGAAGAGCAAGAAGTTGCCATTAAAGGGCGGAAGTATGTAAAAGTCATATTGAAAGAGAATTCGCAGCTTCTTGATGAAGTCGTTGTAGTGGGATATGGCGCACAGAAAAAGGTGAATCTGACTGGAGCAGTGGCGAGTCTTGATGTGAAACAACTAGAGAGTCGACCTATTACCAGTGCTTCGCAGAGCTTGGCAGGTAAGATAGCAGGTGTACATATTGCACAATCGTCCGGTATGGCAGGTGCAGACGGTGCGCAGATCACCATTCGCGGACTCGGTACGTTGAATAATACTTCTCCTCTTATCTTGATTGATGGGGTTATTTCTCCGAATATGGATGTAGTAAATCCAGCGGATATTGAAAGTATCTCTGTCTTGAAAGATGCTGCATCGGCTTCTATATACGGTTCGCAAGCTGCGAATGGTGTTGTATTGGTCAGTACAAAGAAAGGAAAAGCAGAAGGGAAGTCAACTTTTAATGTAAGTACAGGCCTTTCTTGGTCTAAGATGACTGACCAGAGTAAGCCGGACATGGTGACGGATCCAGAAACATTTATGCTCCTGATGAATGAGGCGCGAATCAACTCCGGATTAGAGTCAGCTTTTCCGGATGAAGTAATTGAAAGATACCGTACACCTAAATTCAGGGATGCGTGTTCTACCGATTGGTTTGATCAGATTTTTCGCACGGCTACTACCCAGGAATACAATATGAGTGCAAGCGGCGGAAATAATAAGACCAAATATTACTTTTCTTTAGGCTATATGGACCAGGGATCCATAGCATCCAGTGGTAACTATAAACGGATTACTGCCCGTCTGAACCTGGATACTTATGTACTTCCCAAATTAAAGATCGGAGCATCTATTGGTTATACTTACGGCGATCAGCGCACTCCGAACGGAAGTGTAGATGAGGTCTTTGCGCTTGACCTGATGCGTGCCAATCCTCTGAATCCGGCCTATAACTCAGACGGTACGATTGCGATGCCCGATAATACGACTTTGTCCTATACGGGACAGGTGCAAGGAGAGAATCCATTGACCAAGATGCTTTACAATGAGATTCATCAGAAAAACAATAACATTTACGGTAATGCTTTCTTGAGTTGGGACATTTTTCCTGAACTGAAAGTGTATGCATACTTCAATGCAAATGTGCAATTAAGAGATTATAGTGAGTGGAAGGGCTGTCCGGAGGTTAAAAATTGGCGATATGAGGAACTGCTTGCGGAAGGCGCCGATATGGAAGATGTGATTAGTGACGGTTATTATGGAAACGGAAGTTTGAAGATGTCGTCAGCCAGAGATTACCGGATTAACCCGTATGTTCAGATGGAATATTCCAAGTCAATTGGCCGGCATCATATGAGAGCCATGGTTGCTGCCAGCTATGAAGCGACCAATTACGACTATTTTGATACATCCAGAGGAAAGTACATCTCCAATTATGTGCATATTCTCGATTCAGGAGATCCTTCCACAGTGCAAAATAGCAGCAGTATGACACAATATGCCATTCTTTCCCAATTCGGACGTGTGAACTATGATTTTGCAGACAAGTATCTTTTCGAATTTAATCTGCGTCGTGACGGTTCTTCCAGATTCGGTTCCAATTTCAAGTATGGTATATTCCTTCTTTCTCTGTGGGATGGGTGTTGACGCAGGAAAATTTCATGAAGAAGATTCCTACGATTAACTTTCTAAAACTGCGTGCTTCCTGGGGACAGCTCGGCAACCAGTATAGCAGCGATAATTTCCCTTATATTGCCAAGATCGGTTATGACGGTAATTATGTGTGGGGGAATGAGGTGGCAACAGGCGTTGTTCCGACTTCTTATGGTAACCCGGATATTCACTGGGAGACTACCAATGTGACGAATGTAGGTTTTAATCTTCATCTGTTCAATTCGGAGCTGGTGCTGGAAGGTGATTACTTTATGCGTAAGACAAAAGACATTTTATTCGATACGCCATTGCCGTACGAGACAGGATTCAAATCGGTGTTAACCAACCTGGCAGAAGTGCAAAACAGCGGTTTTGAATTATCGGCTACTTATCAGAAAAGATTGAAAGACTTCCATTTCTCCATTGGTGGTAATATGTCACATATTCAAAATAAGGTCAATGCCATAGACCCTGGAATGACCGGAGAGACCGACCGTCATATCAGTGGTAATAAAATTACGACTCGCAATAAACCGATGAATTCCTATTATATGTTGAAATGGACCGGCAAGATTTATCAGACTCAGGAAGAAGTGGATAACTCTCCCCATGTGAAAGGAGCAGGACCGGGTGACTTGGTATTTGAAGATATCAGCGGTCCTGAAGGAAAACCGGATGGAGTGATTGATGCCAATGACCGTCAGATATTGGGAACGGAATATCCGGCATGGACATTTGGCGCAAATTTATCATTTGGGTATAAAGGTATAAATATCAGTGCCGATTTTCAGGGGATTGCAGATGCTTATACCTATGGAACATGCGAATATTATACTCCGACATTCCAAGGTTCAATTTTGGCCAATATTGGACGAAACGTTGGACTCCGGAACATCCGAGTGAGACAGTCCCGCGTTTGTGGGTTGAAAGCGGTCCTAATGTTGACTACGCCAACAGCTATTTCCTGATGGATAGAACTTATCTGCGTCTGAAGAATCTGGTTTTGAGCTATGACCTGCCGTTAAACATCATCCGTACGCTGAAGATGGAGAAAATGAGAGTATATGTTTCCGCTTCCAATTTATTCACCTGGACGAAGAAGGATTACCGGGGACTGGATCCGGAACGCTCCAACGGTGCAGGTGAACGAGGTGGTATTCCGCAAGCGATGACAGTGAAAATGGGTATTGATTTAACTTTCTAATAACTGAAACAGTATGAAAAAAATATATGTATTGCTTTTATCCGCTTTCTCGTTTATTATGTTGAGTGGGTGTAATGATTGGATTGAACTGGAACCGAAAGATACGGTGGCTAATGAGAATTTCTTTAAAACAAAAGATGATTTTGACCAGGCTGTGACAGGTTTATATTCCATGCTTCGCCCGCTGGATGATGAAGCCAAAGACGGAGCGTATTTTGGGAATCTGTATTGGGAAGTTTGTGCAGACGTATGCATGTATAAGAATAGTTGGACGCAGCCTGGTTTGATATATCACGGGGTGAATTGAAATCCGTGACCGACAATGTCGCATCTTTATATCAGAAGGTGTATGCGGCTATTTCCTGGTCGAATACGATCATTGAACAGATAGAGGCCAAGCAATCGGAGTTTCCTGAGGACTTTGTGAATTATGTAAAAGGACAGGCGCATTTTGTGAGGGCTATATGTTACATCCGTCTGACAAGTCTTTGGGGGCCGGTTCCAATGATCGATCGTCTTTATCTTCCTTCCGAATCAAAGTTGCCGAGAAGCTCGGTTGATGATATAACGAACCAGCTGATTATCCCAGATCTTAAAATAGCTGTCAGCTGCCTGGAGATGACTCCTTATAATAACAAATGGGGACTTGCCACCAAACAAGCAGCTATGGGGATGAGAGTACGTGCTTATTTGTATAACAAGGATTATGAAAATACGGTGGAAGCTGCAAAGGAATTGATGGAACTTGATAAAACCTTAGAAAATTCCATGTTCTTGGACGATTATAAAAGCATATTCGCCAACTCGAATGAAAATAACCCAGAAATATTGTTCAGCCTGAAGTATGTAGCTAACGGAACCAAACAGGGAAGTACGTTCAATACTCCTTTTGGAAGCAAAATCCCCGGACTGCCGACAGGAAGCATGAATGGTTCATGGGCAACTGTATCTATCTTGCCGGAGTTTATTGATTCTTATCCATTGACTGACGGCAAGACGGTGGCTGAAGGATCTATGGTATATGATTCTCAGAATAAGTGGGCCAACCGTGGTCCCCGATTCGAAAGTACGTTTTATATTGGTGGTTATTCCGTCGTGAACGGTATGCCTTTCACCTCTGAGTATGTGTGCGGCATTGATGCACAGTGTGCGATAGATTATCCGTTAAATATCAACAAAGGATATATGAACGAAGATAAAAAGACAGAATGGTTGCAGGAAGACGAGTCCGATTTCATTATTCTGCGCTATACCGATGTGCTGTTGATGTATGCCGAAGCGAAAACGATGCTCGGGGATATAGACCAGTCTGTATTTGATATATTGGACGCAGTGAGAGACCGTGCCGGAATAGCACATGTGGCTCATACAACAGACCCGAAGGCTATGATGAAAATCATCCAGGATGAACGGAAATGGGAATTTGCTTTTGAAGGGTTGAGATACTTTGACATTCGTCGCTGGGGGATAGCTGCCGATGTGATTAATTCGATCACTTCCGACGAACTGTATAATTTCGGTTCGCACAAAGTCTTTGTTGCACCTGCCAACTATCTATGGCCTTTGCCGCAGGAAGCTACTGATGCCAATCCTAATCTGCTCCCCAATAATGAGGGATATTAATTTGAAACAAGAAGTAAACCAGTAAATAATAAGTAAATAATGAAACATATTATACATATCATCGTTTTGGCTGTTATTACAGTTGTATATATAAGCTGTGAAAAGGAAGATTATGCCCTTCAGCGTTTGAGTGCTCCTGCACAATTGACTGCTAGTCGCGGTGATACCTCAGTTTTCCTAAAATGGACGAAAGTGGAAGATGCTTCTTTTTATACATTGGTCAGAGGATTAAAAGTGATTGCAGATAGTTTGACGGTTGAATCTTATGAAGACGACTCTGCTCCTGATACATTGACTGAATATCGCATTTATGCTGTGGACAACCAAGGATGGCGTTCGGCTACTTACGCGGTGGATTCGGGTTATTTGGGAATCCTGATGGCATTGAACCTCGTGTTCCTGCAAGTTAGAAGCATCCGATACTAATATTGAAGGCTGTTTATTATCCTGGAGTGCAGGACGTTTTGCCACTTCGTATAAAGTGTATAAAAATGGCACGTTTTATAAAGAGGTGACAAACAAGAAGTTCCTGGATTATGCAGCTTCGGTGACGGGTGCTGAATATACTGTATATTCGGTCAACCACAATGGTATGTCGAAAGGTATTTCCGTGACCGGCAAAAAGGCTTATCAGTGTCTCGACGATTATGAAACCTACGAGATCGGAAGTGTGATTGAACCTTGGACATTTATTCAAGACCGTATCGGATATTATACAGAGGGGAATCCGCTTGTAACCAATGAAAGGCCTTTCAACGGAACTAAATCATTAAGCATTAAAAAAGGAAAAATAGAGTTGATGTTCGACTGGGGCGGAGTGTGGAATGACGGTTATTATACCATAAGTTTCATGACTTATAAGGCATCCGGCCCATTCAAACTTTATTCAGATTTTGGTATTGATGATACAGTTCAGGGTACAGGCGAATGGGTGCAATATAACTATCAGACCGGTCTGCTGAAAGCCGGAGATAAATTCAAGATGGTGATAGATTCAAGAGAGGATGACGATATTCTCTATGTGGACAATTTGTCGATAGAATACGCAAAAGAATAGTTCTATTTTGATGATACAGACATGAGAATATTATATCATTATTTCTTATTGACCGTTTTCCTTCTATTCAATGTACCGGATGTTGGTGCATCGAGACAACTCTTTGCCATACATCCGGTCATCTACCCTTATCCGGTTGAGCCGATGGAATATCCTGAATATTCCCGGCGTCCTTATCCGGCTCTTTCCTGGAGTGATTTCGATCATCGGACTCAATTCGTAGCCGGGCGGAATGTTCCGTCAAACGAAACTGAACTGGCTGATGTTCCGGGTTGGTATATCGTCCTGGTGCTTCATTCTTAAAGAATCAGGAGTTTACGGGAAGTTGCAATATATAGGAAAGCATGGAATGTATCTTCACAACATAGGTGGGTATGGACCGGGAAGTCCTTTTTATGGAAGTTTTGGTGAATATATCGTGCCGGAGTGGCAAACAGAGCAAATCAGAAAGCACCTGGGACACCGGTTTACCGGATTTGATGTAGGAGAACAGGATGGCCGGTTTAACTTTACCTATAAACAGATAATGGAACCGTACATTCCGGATCGCAGAAGGCAGTATCTTGCTTCCCAGCCTTATTTTGACCGTGTCGCTGCAGATTTGGGAAACTGGTGCAGTTCGTTGAGTGTACTGTGGTACTGGCATTACATTCTAAAAGAAGGATATACGATTCTTGCAGGGGCGGAAACACAGAATAAGATTACCAACGGACAGGTGCAATATATGCATCTGCGCGGAGCGGGAAAGCAGTACGGTATCTTGTGGTTCGGTGATGTATCGGTGTTTGATACATGGGGATATAAGAATTACTCCCGAGACGAGAAATACGAGCGTGTGAATAAAGGAGGAAGTTTATCGTTGTTTAAACGCTCTTATTATACACAGTATATGTATAATGCAACGATACTCAGCATGGAGTCGGGATGGTGCGAAGGTCATTTTGCCACTAACAAGGGAGAATTGACTCCTATTGGTAAAATGCATACCGATTGTGCGAACTTTGTAGAGAAGTACGGACAGCCGGGCTGTATGGTTACACAAATCGCTTTACTCAATGATTTCTATTCCGGTTGGATGCCGGCAGACCATATCGCAGGCCGATTTCAGGTTTGGAACGGGATGGATTATGAAGCAGGTGACTTTCTTACGGATGCAATGATAAGTTTATTTTTCCCGAATTATGAACGGAGTGGCTTTTTTCATGATGAAACGGGAGCAATGTGTGCGACTCCTTATGGGGAGAATGCCGATGTTTTACACAGTGATGCACGTGTGGAAGTGATGAAACAGTATCCTGTCATGGTGGCTGCCGGAAACCTTTTCAGTGGTGGAATGGAGTTGGCGGATAAAGTGAAAGAGTATGTTCACAAGGGCGGTACTTTTATAGTTACGGCAGAAAATGCCGCACGTATTTGGCCGGAATGGAAAATCGGTAAAAGTAGAACCGTTCCGGCTGGAGGAATAGTCAGGATAGGAGAAAATGAACTTGTAGAACGGGGGAACTTTGAACTTTATCGGGCTTCTTTGCCCGATGAGGCTCATGTTCTGGCAATGATTGGCGGAGAGCCGGTAGCCGTTAACATTCCCGTTGGGAAGGGGCAAATTATACTTTCGCTTACAGCTTATGGCCTGAATGCTGCTCCCTTGGAATACAACAAGCCACCTACATGGATGCAAGGTGGTTTCAACACTTTTCTAGGCAGGCCATATAGTTTACTGAATCACTTCCGGTCGATAGTGGATGCAGTATTTAAATCTGTACAATTGTTTGAAGTGGGCGAGGGTCTTGGAGTGATAGTGAATTATCTGGAAGAAGGCAAATATCGGCTGGCGATTTATAACAATACACTGGAGAGCCTGCCTTTTTCAATACGGTCGAAGATTGGAAGGATAAAATCAATAGATGAACTTTCGACAGGAGACAAACTGTTTCAGGCTCAAGGATATTGGCCGAATGGGATACGGGGAGATATGAATGGAAAAGATAATGATTCGTATATTTTTGGAGGGGATATACGTTTGTTCGACGTATCCGTTGATGAAGAGAGAGTAGAATTGGCAGAGAAGATACAGCAGGCGAAACCTGTGAGTCACCGGCTGTTGGTATTTGACGATATCTTGTTCACCAAAGAAACAATCAGATATATGCCTACCTTTTTCGATTATTTTAGCGGAATATCCGTTGAGGGCGATAAGTTGTTACAGGCAGACAGCTACGCTTTGAAAGAACAGAATAAGTGGTTCTGCTTGCAGAAATTACAGATTACTGCGGATTTGCGGAAAGGATTTGCTTCAGGACGCTGGACGTTCGACAGTAGTCTGCCACAGTATAAGCAAACCTTGATTGAGCTGAAGGAAATAGCAGATAAACTCTCGCTTCTTTATGGAGAAGATGTACTGTTTATACCGTCAACGCCGATAGGTTTTTCCATTCCCTCTGAATTAGCAGATTTAAATTTCAACTAGTGAAAAGTCCAGGACAAGGTATGCTCAAGTCAGCTGGCGATGGTTATGAATTGCTTGATACACCGAGTTTGGATTGGGAAACAGTTTATGGACTTCTGAAAAATAAGTTACCTGCCGCACAGCATATATCCGGTGGACAGCAATCGTCTCAACAGCATGTATTGCCCGATAATAGAAATCATATTCTGGCGTTGGACAGATACTCCAAAGGGATTCTTAAAGATATAGATGAAATTGATTGCTTCTATAACGCATTCGGCGGAGTCTGTGTGAGCGCGGAATACTTGGCAAATTATTCATTAGACGCACTTCGTGAAGAGAAGAAGTTACTTGATGAGCGTGGTATATCTATGGTGGTTAGTTTCATAGAAGAGATAAACCATTTCCCGGGCTTGACTTTATGTGATGCCGTTCCCGAATATTATGAGAAAAGCATGGATTATTATAAGAGGATACTGGATAAAATGGGGGAATTACAAATAGGTGTGGCATTATTTACGACGCATGGTCGGGTTGAGAGTGACAAGTATCCTGCGCAAAAGGTATATGTTGGGATGAAAAAGACCTTTCGCTATTTGTCGGAATATGGTGAGAAAAGGGGAGTTCGGTTACTGCTGACTAACACACGGTTCAGGATTGCAGATACAGTAGATAAACAGATAAAAATGATACGCGAGATAGGAGAAAGTAATATCGGGATAGCTTTGAATCTCAACCATCTTTCGGAAAGTGAGTCCGGCTTGTATGTACGGAAATTCCGTAAACAGTTGAGGGAACGATTGGGTGCAGTGATTCTGGGAGGTCCTGTTTCCTATAAACATTCGGAATACTTACCTGTCCCAAATAGTGACAAGTCGGTTCGGGTAGCGAATGATTTGGAGGGGGTATTGTTAATTGATAAGGTTTACCCTCTTGATAGAGAGCGTGTGTATAAGGACTGCCAATATATGGGTTGGATAAAGGAATGAGATAACATCTGTATTTATAATCGGATTTGGATAGAATATTATAATAAGAATTGGATATGAAACAAGAGAAATTAATTCTTCTTTTTTTGCTGTGTTTATTAAGTGATACCCTGTGTGCTAAAGTTCAGACAGACGAACTATGCCGGCAGAGTATCAATTTCAACCGGAATTGGAAGTATATGCAAGGTGATTACACAGGCGCTGAACGGACGGACTATGATGATAGTAGTTGGGAAACAATTGGAATACCTCATTCCTTCAGTATTCCTTATTTTATGTCGAAAGACTTTTATACAGGCTATGGCTGGTACAGGAAGTCTTTTGAATTAACTGCGAAAGATTTGAAACAACAGCTTTTCGTGGAGTTTGACGGAGTATTTCAGGAAGCGGAAGTCTTTGTTAACGGAAAGAAGGCAGGTACACATACCGGTGGTTATACAGGTTTCTATTTTGACATATCTTCAGCAGTCCGCATGGGAAATAATGTGATTGCCGTACGCGTAAATAATATTTGGAAAGCCAATGTAGCGCCCAGGGCGGGTGAACATGTGTTTAGCGGAGGTATATATCGTAATGTCCGGCTGGTGAGAAAGTCGCCTGTACATATTGACTGGTACGGTATATTTGCGACGACACCGGATTTGGCAGCGCATCAAGCAAATCCTCGGTAGTCAGGGTTTGCACGGATATCTGTAACAAAACGAATAAAACGATGGAATTCAAACTCTTGACGGAAGTAAAAGATGCCGAAGGCCGAATACTTGTTTCTGTGGAGAATGAGGAGAAAGTGGAAGCTAATTCTATGAAGAAGCTTGAACAAATCACTGAAGCGGTCAATCATCCTACCTTATGGCATCCTCGCATCCTTATCTGTATAAAGTAGTCAGTTCAGTCTATCAGGGGCAAATGTTGATAGACCGAGTAGAAACACCTTTCGGATTTCGTTGGTTTGAGTGGACTGCCGACAAAGGTTTTTTCCTGAACGGAGAACACTTGTTTTTCAAAGGAGTAAATGTACATCAGGATCAGGCAGGCTGGGAGATGCCGTGACGGAAGCAGCCATGCGGCGAGATATCCTATTGATGAAAGAGGCTGGCTTTGATCTCATTCGTGGTTCGCATTATCCTCATGCGCCTGCTTTTTCGCAAGCTTGCGATGAGGAAGGTATGTTATTCTGTCGGAAGCGCCTTTTTGGGGAATCGGAGGTTTCAGACCAGATGGTTACTGGGACTCAAGTGCTTATCCGGTGGACAAGAAAGATGCACAAGCATTCGAAGCAAGCGCTTTGCAGCAGTTGGAGGAGATGATACGTATTCATCGTAATCATCCTTCTATCGTGGCGTGGAGCATGTGTAACGAAGCCTTTTTTTCTGCACCGGAGGCGATGAAAGGGGTACGTCGCCTATTAAAGAGAATGGTTGATTTGACTCATCAGCTCGATCCGTCACGTCCCGCAGCCATTGGAGGAGCGCAACGTCCGTTAGGGGATGAGAGAATAGATAAGATAGGTGATATCGGAGGATACAACGGAGATGGAGCAACGCAACCGGATTTTCAGAATCCGGGTATTCCGAATGTGGTATCCGAATATGGCAGTGTGACTGCCGAACGTCCGGGGGAATATAATCCTGGATGGGGCGATTTGCAAATGAACGATGGGTGGAAAGGAACTCCATGGCGCAGCGGGCAAGCGATATGGTGTGGCTTTGATCATGGAAGTATTGCCGGCAGTCAATTGGGAAAGATGGGAATTGTAGACTATTTCCGTATTCCCAAACGCTCCTGGTATTGGTATCGGAACGAATATACCCGGGTGGCACCACCGGAATGGGCGGGAGAAGGCGTTCCTGCGCAACTGCGATTAGAAGCATCTCGCACTGATAATATCCTTACTGACGGCACGGACGATGTGCAATTAATGGTTACGGTCCTGAATGCAGCGGGAAAACCTGTTAGTAATTCCCCTGCAGTAGAACTGAGATTAGTTTCCGGTCCGGGGGAATTTCCAACGGGAAATATGATTCGTTTTGAACCGGACAGTGATATCCGTATCATGGACGGGAAAGCGGCTATTGCTTTTCGCTCCTATTATGCGGGAACCTCTGTACTCGAAGCCACCTCTCCGGGACTGAAACCGGCACGTATAGAGATTGTTTTTCAGGGAAATGAGGCTTATAAAAAGGGCTGACTCCTGAAGTGAAAGAGCGTTCTTATGTACGTTTTGTAAGAGAGAAGAAGGAGAAAGCGGTACAGGAGTTCGGTCGGAACAATCCTACTTTTTCCAGTAGCCATCACGAAAATCAAGTAGCGGGATTTGCTGCGGACGGTAATTTGCAAACCTATTGGCAGGCATCCAAAGATGATCCCGCTCCTTTTTGGATATTGGATACGGAGAAGGAGCTTGAATTGAAGAATATTCAGGTTCGATTTCCGAAGGAAAGCATCTATCGCTATGTCCTTGAAGTGTCGGGAGATAAAGTACATTGGACAGTCGTGTCAGACAAACAGGCTAATAGGAGAAAAGAGTCGCATATTGCTGTGGATTTTCCTGATGCCGGGGTTCGTGCACGCTTTGTACGTATCCGGTTTGTGAAGAAGTCACCGGCAGTTATTGCAGAGGTTACAGTAAGGGGAATTGTATGCGAATAAAATAAAATTGTTATAGTAATCGTTATATAGCTTATGTTATTGAGAAGAAATTTTATCAAGAGTATTTGTGTGCTTTTGCTTTTTGCCGGGCCGGTTGCGGGTGTTGAACAAAAGACAGAAACCGTTCCCATGCGACTATGGTATGACCGTCCCGCAACGAACTGGATGACCTCTGCCTTGCCTATTGGTAATGGAGAATTGGGAGCTTTGTTCTTTGGTGGTGTAGAGTCCGAGCAGATACTCTTTAACGAAAAGACTTTGTGGACAGGAAGTACTACCACCCGTGGGGCTTATCAGAAATTTGGTGATGTATGGATTCATTTTGATGGGCAGGAAGATGTCCGGGAATATCGTCGCGAACTTCTTTGGATGAAGCTATAGGCAAAGTGAGTTATACGTCGGCTGGAACGCATTATTTACGGGAGTATTTCGCCAGTCGTCCCGATGAGGTAATTGTGCTCAGACTAAGTACACCGAAAGCCGGGAAGAAACTTAATTTTTCCGTCAGCCTTGCCGACGGACGTCCGGGCACCCGGCAAGAAATCACCAAAGATGGTATCCTGTTCCGTAGAAAACTGGATTTATTATCTTATGAAGCTCAATTAAAGGTCATTAATGAAGGTGGCACATTGGTGGCGGATAGCAATAAACTATGTGTGAATGCAGCCAATTCCGTCCTTATTCTATTGACAGCAGCGACCAATTATGATTTATCTTCTGCTACCTATGTGGGAGAAACTTCCGGACAACTGCATAAGCGCCTAACAGACCGGCTCGCACGGGCATCTGCAAAAGGTTATGATCAGCTGAAATCCACTCACCTGAATGATTATCAATCTCTTTTCAACCGCGTCCGGTTTGATTTGAGGACAGCAGCAAAGACAGGGGGAAAAATAGGAATGAAAACAGAAATCCCCTCTGTTCCCACGAATGAACTGGTACGCCTGCATAAAGAAGCTCTTTATTTGGATATGTTGTATTTTCAATATGGACGATACCTGATGATCGCTTCGTCTCGTGGAATGAATTTGCCGAATAATCTACAAGGGATATGGAATGGAGATAATGCTCCGCCCTGGGAATGTGATATTCATAGCAACATCAATATACAGATGAATTATTGGCCTGCTGAGGTCTGTAATCTTTCCGAATGTCACGAACCTTTCATCCGGTATATTGCCACTGAAGCTCTTCGCCCGGGTGGTAGCTGGCAACAATTAGCACGAAGTGAAGGACTCAGAGGATGGACTGTAAACACACAAAACAATATATTCGGCTACACGGATTGGAATATCAACCGTCCTGCGAATGCGTGGTACTGCATGCATCTGTGGAAGCATTATGCTTACACACAAGATATCAACTATCTGCGTTCTGTGGCCTATCCGGTCATGCGCAGTACCTGTGAATATTGGTTTGACAGGCTTCAATTAACGGCTGACGGCGTACTGCTTGCTCCGGCAGAGTGGTCGCCTGAACATGGACCTTGGGAAGATGGAGTGGCATATGCCCAACAACTGGTTTGGCAACTTTTCAGCGAAACCATGCAGGCTGTACGTGTCCTGCGAGGAGCAGGCATTCCGTTGGATGCAGATTTTGTAAGGAAGCTGTCGGAGAAGTTGAAACGCTTGGACAATGGTGTCACACTAGGTGCCTGGGGGCAAATACGTGAGTGGCGGGAAGATAGTCAGAAACTTGATACCTTGGGAAATCCCCATCGGCATCTCTCCCAATTGATAGCTCTTTATCCGGGTAATCAGATATCTTACTATAAAGACGCAAAATATGCAGATGCGGCAAAAAGAACGTTAGAATCACGTGGAGACTTGGGGACGGGGTGGAGCCGTGCCTGGAAAATCGCTGCCTGGGCACGCTTGCAGGATGGCGAACATGCTTACCGTTTGCTAAAATCTGCTCTTGACTTTTCTACACTTACAGTTATTAGCATGGATAACGACCAAGGCGGAGTTTATGAAAATCTTTTTGATTCGCATCCACCTTTCCAAATCGACGGTAATTTCGGAGCTACGACAGGCATTGCCGAAATGTTACTGCAGAGTCATCAGGGATTTATCCACCTGTTGCCTGCCTTACCTTCTGTTTGGGCAAATGGCAGTGTGACGGGATTACGTGCGGAAGGAGACTTTACCTTTACAATGGAATGGAATGCCGGACGGCTAACACAATGTGCCGTTACTTCCGGTCATGGTGGAGAATGTCGGATATATTGCCCTGCTGCCCGTTGGTTGAAAGTCAAAAATAGCAAGGGAGAAAAAATTACGGTTTCTTCTATTGATAAAGATGTAATCTCCTTTTCTACTGTAAAAGGGGAGACTTATAACTTTTCCATATTGAAATAATAGTCTCTGCTACCCTCTTTGTTTCACCAGGCTTTGGAACAAAGAGGGTAGCAGAGACTATTTTCGTTTGTAGTAAACTACAACATAGGTTGTAATTGCTTTCTTTGTATCCAAATTGGGCAAGTTAAAATTCAACTCAAATTTAAAAAAATTTGCTCTTGATTCACCTCCATGATTAGTTTTTATGATTAATTATCATGGTTGTTTTTTAGGGTTAAAATTACTCTTTTCTCAAATAGAATACTGATATCCAGTGCCCTTCATAAAACTTCTGACTAATTTTGCCTCTTTCGAATAAAAACAATATATTTGCCAGTAGTAATACCTTAAAAAACGAATTAGTGAGAAAAGTAATCCTTTTATTTCTGCTTTTTTTAAGCGTAGACACCGTCCGTACACAAGGACAGAACATCACTTTCAGCCATTTGACCACTGATGATGGACTTTCTCAGTTTTCTGTCAACAGCATGTATATTGATGAACAGGGAATTATATGGATCGGTACGCGCGAGGGACTAAACCGGTATAACGGTAATGATATCAAGAGTTTCAAACTTAAAAAGAACGACCCGAATAGTCTGTTCAGTAATACCGTACTACGCATCACCGGAAATAGAAATGGTAAAGTGTACCTGCTCTGTACCGATGGTGTGGCGGAATTCGATCTGGCGACTCAAAGGTTTAAAACATTGTTGCAGGGGAATGTAGACGCTATTTATTTTAATGAGAAGTTATATATCGGAAAGAGGGAGGAAGTCTTTGTATACAATGAAAGTACGGGCAACTTCGACCTTTTCTATCATCTCGCAGGCAAAAACATCACTCTATCCTGCCTGCACCTGGATAAAAACAAAAATCTGTGGATGGGGACTACCAGCAATGGTATATACTGCCTGTCGGAAGATAAAAACCTTTCCCGGCCTGTCACAAAAGGCAATATAACCAGTATCTATGAGGATTCTTCCAACGAACTGTGGATAGGGAGTTGGGAAGAAGGACTTTACCGTGTAAAAACAGACGGCAGCATTGAAAACCTTCGCCATAATCCGATGAATACGAACAGTCTATGCTCCAATTTTGTCAGAAGTTGCTGCGAAGATAACTCCGGGGATTTATGGATAGGAACATTCAACGGACTGAACCGATATGACAGAGAAACAGGTAAGTTTCACCTTTACACCGCCAATGGAAACAGCCCCGACGGACTTACCCATTCTTCTATCTGGTGCATCGTAAAAGACGGGCAGGGAACAATCTGGCTGGGAACTTACTTCGGCGGAGTGAATTACTTCAATCCTGAATATGAAATCTATACCCGCTATAAAGTGGGAGACACGGAGAAAGCAGGTTTGAGCAGCCCGATTGTAGGCAGAATGACGGAGGACAAGGACGGTAATTTATGGATTTGTACCGAAGGCGGTGGTGTAAACGTATACGACCGGATCAATAATACATACCGTTGGTATCGCCATGAGGAAGGGAGAAACAGTATTTCGCACAATAATGTAAAAGCCATCTATTACGACCGTGCTAACGAGATCATGTGGATAGGTACCCATTTGGAGGATTAAACAAGCTCGACCTGCGTACTAACCGTTTTACAGTCTACCGGATGAAGGCGGGAGATCCGACCTCGTTACCCTCGGATATTGTTCGCGACATTATACCGTATAAGGATAAGCTGGTAGTTGCCACACAGAAAGGTGTCTGCCTGTTCAGTCCGGCAACAGGTAGTTGTGAGCAGCTTTTTCAAGAAACAAAAGAAGGAAGAGGAATTGGCATGGTGGCCAGCCTTTGTATAGACAATGACGGTACCTATGGGTTGCCGCCACCGGAGAGGGTGTTTACTCTTATCGGTTCGACACTGGCAAGCTGACCAATTATCCGCATAACCCTGCCAATCCGAACAGTCTCAGCAACAACAACATTAACAACATTATGCAGGATAGTAACGGCAACCTGTGGTTCTCCACTTCCGGCAGCGGGCTTGACCGTTACCGCAAGGAAAGCGATGATTTCGAGAACTTTGATATGCAGAAAGACGGTTTATCCAGTGACTGCATTTACGAGGTATTCGAATCATCGATACAAAAAGGACATCTGTTGTTGATTACTAACCAGGGATTTTCAGAATTTGACTATCCGAACCAGAAGTTCTATAATTATGGCACGGAAAACGGATTCCCGTTGACCGCTGTCAATGAGAATGCGCTGTTTGTGACACACGACGGAGAAGTGTTTTTGGGTGGTATCCAGGGAATGATTTCTTTCTGGGAGAAGAAACTGCATTTTTCTCCCAAATCTTACAACATACTTCTTTCCCGTTTGCTGGTCAACGGTAAGGAAGTAACCCCCGGAGATGAAACCGGGATTCTGGAACAGTCAATCTGCCATACACCGGAGATTAAATTGAGGCGAACCAATCAATGTTCAGCATTGAGTACGCCACTTCCAACTTCATCCCCGCCAACAGGGACGAAATTCTTTATCGTCTGGAAGGCTTCTCCGACGAATGGAATCATACGTATCGCAAACAGACGCTTATCACTTATACGAATCTGAATCCGGGCAAGTACACACTTGTCATCAAATCACAGCGGGACGGGATCAAAGAAGCCAAACTGCTGATTATCGTCCTTCCGTCCTGGTATGAGACATGGTGGGCTTATCTGATTTATACCATCGTCACTATCAGCCTGTTGTGGTATCTTATCCAGAACTATAATTCAAGAATCAAACTCCGCGAGTCATTGAAGTACGAAAAGAAGCATATCGAAGACCTGGAAGCACTGAACCAGTCGAAACTCCGCTTCTTTACGAATATCTCGCACGAGTTCCGTACGCCGTTGACACTAATCGTCGGACAGGTGGAGACGTTGTTGCAGGTACAGACGTTCACACCCAATATATATAATAAGGTATTGGGAATCTACAAGAACAGTCTCCAGTTGCGGGAACTGATTACCGAGTTACTCGATTTCCGGAAGCAGGAACAGGGACACATGAAAATCAAAGTGAGCCGGCACAACCTGGTGAATTTCCTGTATGAGAATTATCTGCTCTTTCTCGAATACGCCAGCAGCAAGCAAATCAACTTCAAGTTCAATAAACAGAAAGACGATATTGAAGTGTGGTATGACCAAAAGCAGATGCAGAAAGTAATCAATAACCTGTTATCGAATGCATTAAAGCATACTAAAGCTGAGGATACTATCTCTATCAATGTATCGCAGGAGGAAGACTATGCCATAATCGAAATAAAAGACACCGGCTCGGGCATTGCCGCCGCGGAGATTGATAAGATATTCGACCGCTTCTACCAGACCGAGCACCTCAACTCGTTGAATACCGGAGCCGGTACAGGTATCGGGCTGGCACTGACGAAAGGTATCATTGAGCTTCACCAAGGCACCATCCGCGTAGAAAGCGAACCGGGCAAAGGAAGCAGCTTCATTATCACCCTCAAACTGGACAAAAAGCACTTCACGGAGGAACAGATAGCACAAGAAAGCACAGAATCAACGATCCGGCAAACGGAAACGATTGTTCCTTCAGTGGAGATAATACCTGATTCGGAATGGAAAGAGGAAGAAAATAAACGGATTGAAGGCGCCAAGATGCTGATTGTGGAAGATAATGAATCTATCAAGCAGATGTTGGCAGGTATCTTCGAAACGTTCTATCAAGTCAGTACCGCTTCGGACGGAGAAGAAGCTTTGGAAATGATACAAAAAGAGATGCCGAGCATTATACTGAGCGATGTCGTCATGCCTCGTATGTCCGGTACGGAACTTTGTAAACGGATCAAGACGGATTTCAACACTTGCCATATCCCGGTTGTGCTGTTGACTGCACGCACGGCCATAGAGCACAATATCGAAGGACTGAAGATCGGTGCGGACGATTATATCACCAAACCATTTAATACAAACCTGCTGATTTCGCGTTGTAATAACCTCGTGAACTCCCGCAGACTGCTGCAAGAGAAATTCAGTAAGCAGCCGCAGACTTTTGCACAAATGCTGGCTACCAATCCAATGGATAAAGAGATGCTCGACCGAGCAATGGATATTATCGAACGCCACTTGGATGATACAGATTTCAATGTCAACATCTTTGCCCGTGAAATGGGTATGGCCCGCACCAATCTGTTCACCAAACTGAAAGCGGTGACGGGACAAACGCCGAATGACTTTATTCTGAACATTCGCCTGAAGAAAGGGGCTGTCATGCTACGGAATAACCCCGAACTGAATATTACGGAGATTTCCGACCGGATTGGCTTCTCTTCTTCACGCTACTTTAGTAAGTGTTTCAAGGAGATTTATCATGTCAGCCCGTTGGCTTACCGCAAGGGAGAAGAGAAAGAAGAAGGAGACGGGGAAGAAACGGACAATTTGTATAATGGTGATAATAATTAATTTATGTATTCACCTACCACCTCCCTCTACGGGTACTTCTCCTTCCCGAAGGAGGAGAATTAAAGATACTGCCGATTCGCTCTTGCAGCCATAAAACAGGACCTTTTGTGCCACAAGTGTGCCACCCTATTGCACGCTTGTGCCAACGCACTGGCACAGTTGTGCCAAAGGCTTGGCAGGGTCGTGCCAATACGTTGGCACAAGGTCAGCAAGATAACTTCGAAAAACAAGCAAGGTTATTAAGGAGAACAAGCGTAGAATCTTCACACTTCACATCACAGAGTAAAGCCTTTCGTGTACTATTTTGTACTTCACTTGTACATTCCTGCTCCTTCTTTTCCTTTCAATCATTTACCTTTGCTTCCAATAATTCATCCCTTAAAAATCAACTTCATGAGAAACGTATCACGTATACTTCCGCTATTGCCCGGCATCGCAATGTTGTCAGGATGTAATAATGCCGCTCAAAAGAGTAACGGACAAAACGACCAGAAGCCTAACATTATTTACATATTCGCCGACGATCTTGGTATCGGTGATTTAAGCTGCTACGGAGCAACCAAAGTGAGCACACCCAATATCGACCGTCTGGCCGGACAAGGCGTGCAATTCACGAATGCTTACGCAACTTCCGCCACCAGCACTCCTTCCCGTTTCGGTTCCTCACGGGTATGTATCCCTGGCGTCAAAAGAACACAGGTATCGCTCCCGGCAACTCGGAACTTATCATTGATACTGCCTGTGTCACTATGGCGGATATGCTGAAAGATGCAGGATACGCCACCGGTGCCGTTGGCAAGTGGCATTTGGGACTGGGACCGAAAGGAGGGACAGATTTCAACAAACAGATCACTCCGAATGCACAAAGTATCGGCTTCGATTATGAATTTATCATTCCGGCAACCGTAGACCTGTGCCATGCGTGTTTGTGGAGAACGGCCGCGTAGTGGGTCTCGATCCTAATGATCCAATCACCGTCAACTATGAGCATAAAGTAGGCGACTGGCCCACCGGAGAAGAAAATCCGGAACTCGTAACATTAAAACCCAGCCAAGGGCATAACAATACCATTATCAACGGTATCCCCCGCATCGGTTGGATGACAGGCGGCAAGTCCGCTCTCTGGAAAGACGAGGATATAGCCGACATCATCACCCATAAAGCGAAGAAGTTCATCACTTCCCATAAAGAAGAACCTTTCTTCTTGTATATGTACGCAGGATGTACACGTGCCACGTATCCCCCACCCGCGTTTTGCAGGAAAAAGCGGACTCGGCACCCGTGGTGACGTTATCCTCCAACTGGACTGGACCATCGGTGAAATTATGAACACGTTGGATAGCCTCAACATCGCCGACAATACCATTCTGGTCTTTACCAGCGACAACGGTCCCGTCATCGACGACGGCTATCAGGACCATGCCTACGAGCTTCTCAACGGTCATACCCCAATGGGAATCTACCGGGGAGGGAAATACAGCGCTTATGAAGCGGGCACACGTATCCCGTTCATTGTCCGCTGGCCTGCCAAAGTAAAACCGAGCAAGCAACAGTCTCTTTTCTCACAGATTGATGTATACGCCTCACTCGCCTCACTGCTGAATCAGCCTTTGCGCAAGGTGCAGCCCCCGACAGCCAGGAACACCTGAACACGTTCTTAGGCAGGAACAATACCGGTCGCGAATACATCGTCCAACAGAATCTTAATAATACGCTTGCCATTGTAAAAGGGCAGTGGAAATATATCGAGCCCAGCGATGCTCCCGCCATTGAGTCTGGACGAAAATGGAACTTGGCAACGACCAACAGCCTCAGCTCTACGATTTATCGTCCGATCCTTCGGAGAAAACGAATGTGGCGAAAACAGCATCCTGACATCGTAAAGAATTAGCTGAATTATTGGAATCTGTAAAAGAGAAATAAATATACCGGAATAACAGAATTGTATGATTTTATACCAATCCTGAATCATTCTATCCACAGGAGAGAGCGTAAATTGCATACATTTGTAACAGAGAAACGATAAAGTCACATTACAACCAAAGTAATATACTGCACAATTCTTCTAACCTTTATCAACAGATTTATATAAAAATCAGACTTTGATCAATTTACCCCCAAAAGAGAGAGGCCCTTCGAGCCCCTCTCTTTCTTTAGTTGATATTTCTCGTATCCTCTTATTTCAATGCCTTCAACCAGGCAGGTACAAAGCCCAGGCGTTTCTCCAGCTGTGCTTCGTAAAGAGACTGCGGCTCTACCGGAGTTCCATTACTTTCGTCCAGTTTTACTTGCTCCTGCACAAAATTCAACGGTTCGCCATGAAAACCGACAATAACGGGCGGAAGGAACTTCCAACCTTTAAAGCCGATACGCCACCAGTCGAATACACCGGCAGGAGCCGAATTACCGCTTGCCGTGCGCGATCTTTCCGAATACATATTCCAAATAGTGAGGTCATCGAGGTGATTGGGAAGTTGGTTGTAATCACCTCCCTGACGATACTGCATGAATCCACCCGTACAATTATCAATCAGCGTAGCACGCGGCTGCGTGGCATGAGACTCAAAGCAGGCATCCAATCCCCAATGTACCCGCCAAATGACAGCACCCATACTCGGTTTTGAGACTCCGCAAGCATGATATTGTCCTGCCCCCTGCTGTATGACGCCTCTATTATCTATTAGAGGTCCGTTGGTACGATCGGTCACTTTGCCGATAAACACCCGCGACGACCCTTGCGACCGAATGGCGGCATGGCCACGATTACCGTCTATCTTAATATCGTAGGCGGACACGTTAGCGGAAGACGTAATCGAGTTGGCCTCACTAACACTTATAAAGTTCACCCGGCGCATCCACGAGTTTGTCAGGCGTGTCATCTTTATCGGTTTATAAGCACCGTCATGCGCCCAGTTTCTGTGATGCTGAAAATCATCGGTGGCATGTCCTACGAAAGTCACGTCTTCTATACCGACTTCCTCATAATGCGGATATTTGTGGATCGCCCAACCCCAACGAGAATCAACTTCGTGCATTATAGGTTCTTTAAAAGTGATTACATTCCCGCTTTTTGCCACAATTTGGTGGAAGTCCTGCACCTGCACACCTACATTTATAATATTCTCCATTGTCGGCTCGGGTGCATAGGGAGACAACTCGTTGCGTACCAGTTCCGGGTCATTGTTCTGTAAATACAGGCATACCCAGTCACCTTTACTCAGCGAAGCCGCATCAGATACTTCCACGCTAAAAGTACCTTTAGCTGCGTTACCCGTGATATCACAGAGTTTCGACAACCCGGAGTTATGTTTAATATCAATCATTACCGGCGACGAATACATGGTAGTAATATCATCCGGCAAGTTCGGAGTATCCATTATCAGCTTTGTTCTTCCTGCGCCATCTCCCTTAATTACAAAATGGCCTGCGAATATATAGATACTGGAACTTTTATTATTTCCTTTACTATCCAAAGAATATGCTTCATCACCTTCCTTTCCCAATACCGGCTTGCCCGGCTCTATTGTATTGTCATCGTCATTATGCAATACGTATTCTCCTTCCGGGAAATAAATGACAATCCGGGCATTTGCATTGTTGTAATTCTTACCGTCCTTACGGGTCATGTTATTCTCCTGCAATATGCTTATCAAGGCTTCACGGGCAGTCATGCCACGGGTTTCCATACGTTCTTTCACATTGAAAACTTTATATCCTAATGAGAAAGCCTCCGGAGGTGTCACTTCTCCATGTTTATATCCGGCATACGAATAATCCAACAATACATTGTCATCACTATTCATCAGGAACTTTTTCCACGCTTGTGCTGTGCCGTTATTGCGGGTATCCAGTTTAAGCACACTCCCGCTTGTACGGGATTCCAAAGTGATTGTATTCGTCTGTTCATCTAAAACAACCGAACGGTAAAGAGAGAAATCAACAGCCGTTTTTCCTTCCAATGACGGAACCGGAGTGTCATTCAAACGTTGCCACTGATAGCCATTGTAAGAAACTTGCCAACGGCCGTCCTCCCCCAATGCAATTTGAGGAGTAAGGATACCTTTTCCTGTCTTGTTTAAAGCAGGAGCCGGATTGCCATGCGTATCTGTCAGAATGCGTGAAGTACCTTCCAATTGATAATTCCAGTAACCTTCTTTATCAATTCCAAGAAGGGGAATATCTTTATCGTCGGCAGTTTGAATATAAACATCCGCTATCTGTCGGTTACTCAATTGAAGTTTGTAATTACCCTTCTCGTCAGAGGTGTAGTCTACAATCTCGCTTTGCCATTCATCATGCCTGATAAGCCGCGATATTAGTATTGTATTGCGCAGTGAGTTCTGTTAATTGTTCCGGTTGCTCGGGAATAGTTGGGTTATTTATTGCTTCATCGTCCGAACAGGAAGTGAAAACTATGACAGCAGCCAACATACAAGTTGTCGCTATACTATGTAAATCAAGTTTCATGTTTTTCATATTTCTAAAGTCTAATAATGTTATAAAGCGAAGAATCCGTTAAACCCAATATTAGCATTAATAGATTCTTCGCCTTTATCAAATTTAATTGCAGCAACTATTCGATAACTGCACCTATACCTTGATATTCCGGTTTAAGAGTATATTTTCCTTCAATGTCAACCAACGTTTCAAAAGGAGTCTCTTTTTCTATGGTTATTACATTATCCTTAAAACCTACCGGCGCGGTTCTAAAATACTGCCAAGTCATCTGAGTATTTTCAAGAGAGGTAAATATTCTATTATTAGAAAAGTCTGTTTCATTGAAAGTAGCTGCACCAATCATTAAAGTAGATAACATTGGGAAAGTCCCACTAGCTGCACAATCCGTATCATACCAGAATAGATTATTTTTCATCGTCCATCCTTCTTCAGCGGTTACTTTAAAAAAGCCGGAGCTATTTCCATGATTACTTAGAATATTAATAACCGTGTTATTTTCAATACTCACATTATCAGAGAACTTTGCATTCGTTCCTTTCAGTAATGCCACAAATAGAACAGAGCGATCCTGTGTAGAGCAATAGAAAACATTATTATGAATCATTATATCTCCATAATTCCCATTATTAAAATTCAAGAAATTAATAACTTTAGTAGTTGCCGATGGAGCCGGCACTGCAATATAACAAGACTCAACCAACAATTTTGATATACCTGACGATGCATTATTAAAATAAGAGAACATCTTGTCCGCCATCATCTCAATCTTACAATGATCTAAATACAGTCTTTCTATTACATCTTTACTTGAACTAGGAAAGTTAAACCAATAATTTGCGGTTAACTCATCAGGAGATAAAGTAATCTCCTTACATAACATTCCAATTTTCGACTCCACATTTTCCAAAGAGACAATCCCTTTGGTCATTACTTTTGAAGAATAATTACTATTCTTTTTCTCTCCTATCAGAATCAGGTCACTCACTGCACCAGTCCAATAAGCCGTAGCACCTTCGGCAATAAAGTAAATACCGCTTTCGGAGATTGATTCACCTTCTTTTACCAATACTCCATTCGGGTTATCATATTTATTAAGTACTACATCACCGATCCTGATATCAAATCCTGCCTGATATTCAGCCCAGTAACTATCACTGGTAGTTTTTGCCTTTATCTGATCTGTTGCCGAATTTACTCCATGAGTCACTTCTACAATAATCGTACACTCGCTCGGAGTTGCAGGAGGTGTCACAGTCACTGTTACTTCCGTTGTTCCAGCCACATATTCCGACAGTTTTGCATTCCAATCAGCAGGTGCTTTTACTCTTACTAAATCACCTTCAGCCAAATTTACTTTCACAGTAAAGGAAGACGCACCTCCTCCGGCTACCAACCAAAGATCATCTGTTACACCTTCGGGAACATTAATTGCACATTCCAATCCTTTCACAATAGGAATCAGATACTCCTTTCCGCCAAAAGTAACTTTAAAATTATCTCCGTCAACAGTTGCGTTGCTGATAGGATTCGAACCTGTATTTATACCTTCAGCCAGACCGTTTTCCAATACTTTCCAGGTTGAACCGTTGTCATAACTCACATACCAATACTTTTTATCTCCATCGGCCGGATTGGGTGCAATCTTAAATTCGGGAGTAATGGTAGCATCTTCCCCATTCTCCGCTTGAGCACGCCAGCCTGTATCTGTACCGCCAATAAACCAATTACCATTTGCACCGATCTCAATAGAAGGATAGTTGCCTCCGGTCACTCCCGGAGTCAAAGTCAATGTTTCGCCATTGCTTAAGGTCAAGGTATAAGTATCACCATTGATAGAGTAATCGGTAATAGTCTTGTTGCCGTCCAACAGCACACGGATAATGTTCATCTCATCGTTCAACTGCTGTACCTGTGCCTCAACATTCGTCACACGATCTTTCAAGGCATCAATGTCTCTTTCCAAATCGTCTGTATTACATGACACAAAAGCCAATGCAAACAAACTGAATAATATGAATGATTTATAGTATTTCATAATGATTTCTTCGCTTAATTATTAATTCAACTTATTCAGCAACCGTCACCTCTAATGATTTAATCAGACGATATCCTTCCTTAGAGAATATCTGGAAATAAACAGTATATTTGCCGGAAGCCAGTCCTTTTGTTTTGATCGTCAGATTATCGGAAGCGTCATCAGTCAAGACTACCTGTACAGGTGTGGGATCTATAATCACTCTGGCTACATTCGTCTGTTTTGCCGTCAATACCGCTGAACCTCCCTTCGCTACATTTACAGAAGTAATATTCGATGAATCACCTTGAGAGAAAGTCATATCCAACCCTCCCAATAAAGGGATCTCGGTTTTCGAGCCGTCTGTAAATTCAAAGGTCACGATATTACCGTTCACCGTTACATCGGCAAATATACCTCCCGGAATCTCTCCAATATTGGCAATGTTGTAACGCCCGTCTATACGTTGAGGTTCTCCACCGCCAACGGCATAACACCAGTAACCGTCCGCATCAATCGAGATGGTTGGAGTTTGTCCGTCGGAACCGTCTACGGGAACAGCAGGACAAGGATTGCCTTCTTTATCTTTCAATTCAACGGTTCTACCGTCAAGGGTATATGTCCAATTTCCGGCTTCATTAATGCCAAGTGTAGGAATATCTCCCGCAGGCTGTCCGCCATAAACAACCAATTCCGTACCGTCACTCAGTGAAAGTGTATAGTTACCCTTTTCATCCATTGTATATCCGGTTACAAGAACAAGTCCTTTCACTGCATCTTGGAAAGATTTGATGCTCGTATTCAAATTTTCGAGATCATCTGTCAAAGCATCCAAACGAGCATTCAGATCGTCGATGTCTTTACGTATATCATCCTTATCATCACAGGAGGTAAAGGTAATGACAGGCAATAAGCAAACTAATAGTATCAATATCTTTTTCATAATTCTTAGTTTTAGCGTTGTGCACCATATTGAGTGTAACCTTCTTTGGGAATGAATGTCCCTGTAGATTTGTTAAAAGTAGCCGGATCAGTGGTATCATAAAGATCAACATCATTACTTGTAAAACCAACTGAAGTATCACCTATCTTATTTTGGAAAACATTCAGATTCAATCCGGTTTCAAAAAGATAAGCATAATTGTTCTCGGCTATTGTTACCTTAGATTCTGCCGCAGATGCCACTCTTATAAGGAATGCCGGATATTCACGATAAGTAAAATAATAAATGTTCTTATTGACTGTGATATCACCAATTTTCGAAGGATAAACAATAGCGGAAGTTTTCCCATTTGAATACCCTGATTCAATATCAATAAAGGTATTGGAAGTTAATGTTAGTTTATTCACACTATAACTTGGCCCTTGGAACACCTTAAAATTCTCCACGTTAGAAGTGGCTTCCGGAACTCCTGAATAATATACAATATTATTTTCAAATCGAAGTTCATTACAGTTCATATTAGTAACCAAGTACAAATTAGTTCCAGTATTTTCAACCTTTATATTAGTATCAGTCATTCCAAAATAGCCAATACTAGCCTCATCTTTCACCTCCGGCATAGCAAAACCCGATCCAAATAATAAGCCGCTTATTGTACACCGGTCGATTATAATACTAGCTTCCTTAGATTGAACACGTACAGGATAAGTTGCTGTTGCTGTATACTTTATATTTGTATTTTTACAAATCAAGCATTACCAAGATAAATAGACTTATCTATGTTCAGGTTTATTGAAGTAACCTCATCTGAATTAGGAATAATAATTAGATTTTCCACAACTGAGGTTCCTTGGTTATATGTCAATGTCAAATCGTTTGCAGACACGAAATAAACACCACCGGCTATCGCCCCATTAGTAGTAATCTCTTGTGCTTCACCATACTTTTCTTTTGTAATCTCCAGCCCGCCTACAATAACAGCCTGTCCTTCATTATACATATCCAGATTAGAAGCAAGTCCTTTCGGATTCTTCACTTTTATCTTGTCAACTGCCCAGAACAAGCCTTCCTGTACCTGAACAGTTACATCGGCAGTATTATCCGCCGCGGCTCTCGTTAACGTTTTATTCTCAGCAGCCGGAGCAAAGATCAACAAATGATAATTATTTCCTTTTTCATCGGCAACATCCAGTTTGTTCAAAGTAGCTCTCCAACCTTGCGGATAAGTAACCTGCGGATTCTCACCTTCAATCTTAGCAGGAATCACCACTCTTTCTCCTTATTGATAATCAGGAAGTCCTCATCATCAAATGCAAGACCTGTTCTATCAATAGCACAAACCAAAGTTGCCACGATAGGAAGTGTATGCACAGTCCCATCTTTAAGAGTCACAACAAAGTTGCTACCGTCTACTTTGGCAGATTCAAAGATCTGGTCGCCTAAAGAACTGCCACCGGCAATCCCCTCTCCACCGGGAACATTCGCCCACTCACCGTCACCGAAACGTATCTGCCAATTTCCATTCTGTACACGAAATTCGGGATAGCCCTCCCCATTCTTACCGTTCTCTCCTACGGCTACTACGCCGGTAGAAATACCGTTGATATACCATTTCCCATCATCTCCTATCGTAATCTCCGGTTCGTTGACTGTTCCTTCCTTACCGATAGTCAATGTCAGTTGGGTATTATCACTTAAAGTTATGACATATTTCGCAGCAACCCCATTCTCTTTAACAGTCTCCACTTACTGACTGTCTTATTCTGAGGATCAAGGATGTAGCCGATCACAGCCAGATTATCATTCAACAGTTTCACCTGCTGCTCGATAAGCGTCACCCTATCTTTCAGGTCGTTTACATCGTCTTTCAGGTCGTCCATAGTACACCCCGCAACCGCAAAGCCCATGATAACGAAAAGTATATACGATTTTATGTACTTCATAATCTATTAGTATTTAAAGTTATTCTGTTACATTGATTATCAATTCACAAGTCTTGGACGCCACATGTGAATAATTTGCGTTATTCATCAGAAACGTAGCAGTATATGTACCCACCTGATTATAAGTATAAGAGTAAGACTCCAGATCCAAAGAAATGTCTTTTACCTTCACTCCCGAATCCGGTTCGGGACATTCCGCCAGATTCAGATAATCGGAAACAAGCCAATTATACTTCCAAGGATTATTGGCAGCCGTACCGTTAATAGTAAATCCGCCGCTTTTTATACTGCTCAAGTTCCACATGCCAGTCACTCCCGTTGAAACAGAACCATATTCAAGATCTTTAGGCATATTTTCCGGAGCCTGTTCTTCATACTTCGTCTTATTCTTCATGTTCAATGGAGTAAAGCCGAAAGAACTTGCATAAGCAGTAGTGACACGTCCGTTCTTCCATTTGGTTTCCACACACATATTCAGAATATTGAATGTAGACTGAACAATAGTAGCCTCCGGATCTTCCGGATTATTGGCACTTATTGCTTCTTTCTGATCTCTGTTCAGCACTAAAGCCAGCGTCAGTTTCTTGCCAATATATTCTTTGACCGATTTACTGAAACTCAAAGCTCCGGCTGCACTGGTCACAGGTGCTTGCGGCAGTTGCGCACGTGTGATAAGTTCCTTCCAGGGAGTATTCTTCTCCACAAGTACAGAATCAGCCTCGAAATTATTCTTGCTCATTCCCGGGAAAAAGATCGTATTTCCCGGATTATCAGGATCTTCTTCTTCCGCCAGATACAACACATCAAACTGGTCTTTGCATGAATTGGCTACCCCGTATTGAGCCCAAATCGAAAACTTAAAGTCGCATGACACAATATCTTCTACCGAAATCTCCTTCCGGTCACGATAAATATACTGATGACCGATTTCGCCACTGAAGAAAGAAATGTAATCAGGATCACCGTGAAAGAGAAACTCGACAGGAGTCCCCTTCTTTACAGTCAGGATGTTGCCTTCGTACCGTACATTCTCATTGGTAGCCACAGTTACACTGACATCAGTCAGATCCCGGTCCAACTCTTTTTCGCATGAAGCAAACAAGAGAGTTCCCAGAGTTAGTATTAAGAATTTATATGTTTTCATCGTTGTATTCTCTTCAAAAATTATTAATTGGATTAAAGCGGATTACCAACCGGGGTTATTGCCCGTAATCAGTTTGTTGACAGCTTTCTCGCATCCGGAATCGGGAAGTACTGATAAGCGGAAGATACCCGGAAGAAAGGTGCAGCCTGCCCTCCCTGAGTCCAGTTGTTTCCACTCTGTGCCAGCACTGCCTGCTCGTTCATCTTATCTACAAAGTCTCCCCAACGAATCAGGTCGAAACGACGGAGATATTCAAAACAAAGCTCCATTGCACGCTCATCCTTTATAATAGTAAGAAAGTCCTCACCTGAAGTAATCTGACCTGTAAGATCTGAGATTCCGGCACGGTCACGTACCTCTTTCAGGCATTCTTCGGCCAAGGGCGTCGGGGCACCGTTATATTCATTCTCCGCTTCCGCAATCATCAGCAACACATCCGAGTAACGAAGTATAGGGAAATTGATAGAAGTACGGTTCTTGTCCTTCTTTGCAGCAGGCTCATATTCCCGGCGGAACTTGGCACAACACAAATCTTTCCTTTCCTTACCGGCAGCAACCGCTTTTTTGTAAACATCTCCAATCTGCTCCACCTTACTATTATATTCTTCACCCTCATTGGCTCCCTCATAATTATACGATCTGTCTCCGTACCAACCGGCACCTTTCACCAGATCATACAACGCCTTGTTTTCAAAAGTTCTTCCTACAATTCCCAAGTCAGTACGGTCCGCAATTCTACGATATGTAAAAGGGGCAATGTTCCAGGTGAAACGTTCATTATCACCATTCGCCACATACAAATCATAAAGTTTCGGAGTTGCCCAAATAAAACCATAAGAATATCCCGGGTCAGCCTTGCCTACAACATTAGATAAAGAAGAAAAGTCCGAACACTGAAGCCCGATCGTGTTTCCGATACGCCTTCCGAACGCACGTCTCCCGTTCCGTCTCCGGCAAACTCAACTTCCCAGATACTTTCATTGGCAGTCGTATTGTATTTGTCGGAACACATATCAATAAACGGGTCCCAGTAATTAGCGGCAAGCGTATGCCCCTGTGTCCGCACTTTCTGGCCGAAATAGCTGGCACGCTCGAAATACGACTTGTTTTCCGCATCGGCCGGTTTACCGTCGCGCTTATGTTCACCGGCCCAGAATAAATAGACACGTGCCAACATACCCCATGCCGTCGACTTGGAGATACGTCCCGGCTTATAGCTTAACTCTCTGGCAGAGAGCAGCCCTCCGGTTTCTTCATCGGCAGCCTCTTCCATTTCTTTCACGATAAACTTATAAATCACGTTCTTATCCGTACGTGCTATATCCTTATTAGTCACCGTTCCGGACGAATAGGTAGACTCCGTCTTGAACGGCACATCTCCCCAGCACTGCACCAACGTAAAGTAATAAAACGCACGTAAGAAACGAGCTTCCGATTTGTATTGCAAACGGCTCTTATCACTCATTCCGGGGACATTGTCTATCTGTTCCAGAAACATATTGGCACGCTCGATGCCGTTATACAAATTGAGCCAGAGGTTGGTAACCGCCGCATCACTGGTGTAGTGTTATTACAAATCAATCCTGTATTGGAAATACGTCCGGTAGACCCTCCATAAAACTCCAAGTCGTCACCGCCTGCAAGAACCATGTAATCACCTCCGTAGAAAGTTGACTGTCCTAAGTTCGAATAGATACCGGTCAGGAATGATTGTGCTTCCGCCTCATTCTGGAAATAGTTTTCCGGTACGATTTTATATGGTTCCTTCTCCAAAAAGTCACATGACGCTATCGTACATGTAGCCAACAAAGAAAGGAATGCTATTTTTATCTTTTTCATATCTTCTCTATTTTTATATGATTTCAACTAAATACTAAAACCCAAGATTAATTCCGAAGTTGACAGCATAAGCCCTCGGATAAGCGGAATAGTCAAGTCCCGGTGTCAGGCACTGTTACGGATAGACACTTCAGGATCATAGCCGGAATAGCCGGATATTGTCCAGAGATTCTGTCCTGCTACGTAAACACGGGCAGTAGAGATTCCCCATTTCCTAAGCGCTTTCTTCGGCAAAGTATAACCCAGCGTCAATGTCTTCAGACGCAGGAAAGAACCATCTTCGATCACACGTGAAGATACAACCTTGTTGGAACTTGAGTTCTTGGCTACCGGTATATTGCTTGTCGGGTTTTCCGGTGTCCAACGGTCGGCATAAGTCGCATACTGGTTCAGGTTACGTGAATTGTTGACGTTTTCAAAGAACAAGCGGTTCGCATTCAACACATCATTCCGTAAGACCATTGGAAGAAGATACTCAAATCAAATCCTTTATATTCAAAATCATTCGTGAAACCACCTGTATGGATAGCAAGCCACGTCCGATCATCGTGCGGTCGTTCGTGTCGATTATACCGTCGCCATTCAGGTCTTTATATTTAGGCATACCCGGCTGAGTGTTGTTCTCGCTGGAGAAGTAAGGAACTCCCGGACGCAACACATACGTATCACCGGACTTATAAAAATCTTCGTATTTGTAAGTACCTTCATACATATAGCCGTACATCATACCCATTGAATAGCCTTTCTTCGCAATGTAAGTAGGCTGTGAATTGTACGTCTGGTCGAAATAAGCGGAGGTCAACAAGGAAGTCTGATTCTCCGCCAACTCCAATACCTTATTCTTATTAAAGGCAATATTGAAATTTGTGCTCCAACGGAAACCGTTTCTATTTATATTTATTGTATTCAGGGTAAATTCCAAACCGGAGTTACGCACTTTACCTACATTCTTCATTGCGCTATAATAACCGGTAGAATAAGGCAAGCTTGCATCAAGAAGCAGATCGCGGGTCGTTTTCATGTACCAGTCTACATTAATGCCAATTCGTTCGTCAAAGAAGCCCAGGTCAAGACCGACGTTCCACTGTTCCGTCGTTTCCCACTTCAAATCTTTATTCGCTAGCGAGATAGGTACCATACCGATGCTGTTCTGATTGTTCTCGAACGGATAAACTCCCGAAGGAAGATTGTTCGATGCCGCTTTCGCCATTTTCAACAAAGCATAGGCTTCATATTCACCTACACGGTTGTTACCAGTCAACCCCCAACTGGCACGCAACTTACCATTGGAAAGAATGGACTTATATTCCTTCATGAAGTCTTCTTCGCTGAAGTTCCACGCCAGAGAAGCCGAAGGGAATAACCCATACCGATTCTTTTTGGCAAACTTGGAAGAACCGTCGACACGGAAAGAAGCCGTTGCATAGTACTTTGACATATAATTATAGTTCACACGTCCGAGATAAGACATCATAGACCATGAGACTTTTCAGAGCTTGTCGTACTTGGGATACCTTCGCTCATGCCGGCCATGCCCAAAGATTCATTGGGGATATTGGTGGTCTTGAAAGAATAGTATTCATAGTCGGAATTCTGCAAAGTAATACCAAGCAACGAATTAAAGAAATGCTTCTTGTTAATGTTAACCTGATAGGTCAATACATTTTCGTTCAACCAGGTCAGACGTTGCTGGCGGACTACCTGTGCATTCACCTTATCCGTTGAGATCGGGCTACCATAACGGGTCTTTGAGTTATTAAACGTATCATTGCTACGGGCATCGTACGTGTAACCGCCGGATACCTTCAGCTTCAATCCCTTGATAAATTCATATTCTACAAAACCGTTCAACTGAAGGTTATTCGTATAGTTCTTACGATATTCGTTCTTCAATGACATAATCGGGTTGAAACGATAGTCATTAGTCGGTTCTACTGATGAATCCAGCGCATTGTCCATTAAGGTGCTCAACGGAACATCCGGTTCGGTAACAGGGCGGTAACCCCATACACTATAAAATAAGTTATTCATACCGCTGGATGAATATAAAGAGGTAGAGCTACCGGTCTGAATGGCACGTGCATAGTTGGCAGTAACACTCATATTCAGTTTGCCACGGCGGACAACGGTATTCATACGAGTCTGGAAACGTTTGTAGTTGGAGTTGAGCACGATACCGTCCTGATCGAAATAAGAAGCCGACGCATTGTAACGTACCCCTTCCGTTCCGCCCATCAGGCTGACGTTATGGCTTTGCTGCCAAGCTGTGCGGAAAATCTCGTCCTGCCAGTCATACTGCGGAACACCCCGGTAATCTTCCACCGTCCACTGCTTGCCTTCATGCTCAATCAGGTAGTTCTTTTGGGTATCTGCCGGAAACAGTTCATTCTGCAACTTCACAAACTCATACGCATCCAGCATTGGAATTGTATTGGTGACCTGCTGAAATCCGAAACTTCCGTCATACTTGAGTTGAGGCTTTCCAACCTTTCCTTTCTTGGTCGTGATAATAACGACACCGTTAGCACCACGGGCACCATAAATGGCAGTGGCCGAAGCATCTTTCAACACTTCAACGGATTCAGCGTCGGAAGGGTTAATGGTAGCCGCAATAGCAGGATCTTCTACCGGAAACCCGTCAATAACATATAAAGGTGAATTATCCTGGGTCAGAGAGTTGTTACCACGGATAACGATATTCATCGTTCCGCCCGGCATACCCTCGCCCGAACTTACGTTTACTCCGGCAATACGTCCACCCAAAGTCTGGTCGAATGAAGAAGCAGGCGTTTTCAGCAAATCTTCCATATTTACTTTCGCCACTGCACCGGTCAGGTCTTTCTTCTTCACCTCCTGATAGCCTACGATAACGACTTCGTCCAATGTCTTCGTATCTTCCTTCAAGATGATAGACATGGGCTTGGCCGTCTCGACCGGCAATTCCTGGGTTACATAACCGATAAAAGAGACTATAAGAATAGACTTCTTATTAGGAGCATTCAACGAGAACTTACCATCAAGATCTGTTATCGTACCCTGAGTACCGCCCTTGATCTGAATACTGGCACCTGGGACCGACTCCCCGGTTTGATCAACGACTGTACCCCGTACAAGTACTTGGCTACTGCCACAGAGAAAGAAAATAAGGTTAACAGCATCATACTGAAGCCTCTCTTCCATGAAAAATTTGTTCGGAATCCGGTTTGCATACTATTAGTTTTACATTTTTAATTAGATTTGTCAATGCGCAAAATTAAGTACTGATACCCTAATTTACAGGCCAAAATTATTCAATTATGATACAAAAACATACATATACCAAAGTATATTCGATGTATCTTTGCACAAAAATAACGTAATGCAAGACATTCTACCCATTCACTTCGCTCCATTGCAAGGCTATACGGATGCTTTTTACCGTAATGCACACGCTGCCTGTTTCGGTGGTATAGACAGTTATTATACTCCGTTCGTACGACTGGAAAAAGACGGTTTCCGGAATAAAGATGTCCGTGAGATCGCTCCGGAAAGTAATCAGGTGCCTCATTTAGTTCCTCAACTCATAGCTCCGTCCATAGAAAAGGCGGAGACAATCTTATCCCTTTTTATAGAAAAAGGATATAAGGAGGCGGATATTAATCTGGGCTGCCCGTTTCCGCTTCTGGCTAAACGGCACAACGGTTCCGGCATTCTGCCTTATCCGGACGAAGTGAAAACATTATTGGGACTGACTCTGAAATATCCGCAAATCAGTTTTTCCGTAAAGATGAGACTGGGCTGGGAGAATCCCGACGAATGCCTGCAACTCGCTCCTATATTAAATGACCTGCCGCTACGCCACATCACGATGCATCCCCGTCTGGGAAAACAGCAATATAAAGGAAGTGTAGACCTCAATGGGTTCGACGCTTTCCTGAATGTCTGCCAACATCCGCTCATATATAATGGCGACATTAATTGCCCGGATGACGTTCACCGCATCCGGCAACAATTCCCCGCATTGGCAGGAGTGATGATCGGACGCGGACTGCTCGCAAACCCGGCATTAGCTTTGGAGTATAAGGAAAACCGTACGCTGACACCCGACGAGATGAAAGAGAAACTGCATATCATGCATACTTCCGTCTACAATCAGTACACCGCACAACTGGAAGGAGGCGACGGGCAGCTTCTGAACAAGATGAAAACGTTTTGGGAATATCTCGCACCGAATGCGGACAGAAAACTAATGAAAGCAATCCATAAAAGCACAAGCCTCAGCAAATATAATCAGGCTATCCAAGCCTTTTTTAGCCAACGATAAACTGATTACCAGTTATTTTGTGTAATTTTGCGCCCGTTTATAAACAAGCACATTATGAAAAAATACATTTTAATCTCGCTTTGCCTGCTAACGGCCGCAGGCAGCTTCGCACAGAACAAGGATTTCAAGTTTAAATTCTATGGGCAGATCCGTACCGACTTCTATTATAATAGTCGTGCTAACGAAGAAACCGTAGACGGATTATTTTATATGTACCCCAAAGATAAGGTACGCGATGAGGACGGAAACGACTTGAACTCAACACCGAACAGCAACTTTTATACCTTGTATTCACGCTTGGGCGTAGATGTGGCCGGTCCGAAACTGGGAACCGCCAAAACTTCCGCCAAAGTAGAAATTGATTTTCGCGGTACAGGTACCTCATACTCGGTAATCCGCCTCCGCCATGCTTATTTGAATCTGGATTGGGGCAAGTCCGCCTTATTGCTGGGACAGACATGGCATCCGCTGTTCGGAAATGTCTCCCCTCAGATTCTGAACCTTTCCGTGGGAGCGCCTTTCCAACCGTTCAGCCGTGCGCCGCAAATCCGCTATCGCTACACTGAAAAGAACTTCCAACTTACGGGAGCTGCCGTATGGCAGTCGCAATATCTGTCGCAAGGTCCTGCCGGAAAGAGCCAAGAATACATAAAGAAAGGCTGTATTCCCGAAATCTACATCGGTGCCGATTATAAGAACGGAGGTTTATTGGCTGGTGTAGGAATCGAAATGTTATCATTGAAGCCACGGACAGAAGCTACCGGAGAAAACAATAAGAAATTTCAAGTAGACGAGCGTATCACCACTCTTTCCTATGAAGCTCACGTTAAATATACCAATAAAGACTGGTTTGTTGGAGCAAAAAGTGTTCTGGGTTCCAATCTCACACAGGCTTCCGGTCTGGGCGGATTCGGAGTGAAGTCTGTCAACGAACGTACCGGAGAACAAAAGTATACCCCGATACGCTTTTCCAGTTCTTGGCTGAACGTTGTTTATGGACAGAAATGGAAACCGGGCGTTTTTGTCGGTTATGCTAAAAACTTGGGGACAAGTGACGAATTATATGCCCCTGACGGAAAAGCACAATTATATGGAACAGGTACAAATCTCGACCAACTTGTCACTGCCGGAGCAGAACTTACTTATAATGTCCCTCATTGGAAATTCGGTTTAGAATATACGCTAAGCTCTGCATGGTATGGTTCTCTTAATACATCCAGCGGTAAAATCAAAGATACTCATGCCGTATGCAACAACCGCATTGTTGCAGTTGCCATGTTTATGTTCTAATCTCTCCCACTAATTTATTTTAATCATATATCTGCCACCTGTCACCGATTGCAGCTTAACGTTTTGGTTATAAACGGATAAGGCTGTGACGGCAACAGGTGACAGCATTGTGAAGGCAATTTTGCTGTCACCGGAGCTAAAAGACAACAGAAGTAATAAGATTAAAAGTTTCGCGCCTTGAAACTTTTGGTTTACCCATGCGAAACTATAGTTTCATCAGCTTGAAACTAAAGTTTCAAAGGCTTGGAACCATTGGTTTCTTACCGATGAAACCAAAGTTTCTCTATGGGGAAACTGTAGTTTCAAGCAGGTGGAACCATCTAAAACCGTCAATACAAGAATAAAATATGCAGCGGCTTATTCGCTTCTTACCTCCTTAACTCCACTTCAAAACTAGCTCCGTCCTTACAAGTAAAGCAAAGTACAGTCTGCTTTTTATCTGCTGAAACCACTTTACAGAAAGGAGTCTCCTTAATCTTCCAATATCCTTTCACAGTTACCGTCACCGGAATCTCTTTACTTTCGTCATTAATCCACGGACGGGAATAAATGCTGCGTTCCACTCGTTTTCCGTCTTCATCAAAGGCTTCGTCACTCGGTCCGCGATATAGTGCCAAGTCCGGTTGAGCTACGGTAAGCAACAACTTGTCGGACGATTCTTTACGAATCATCACCAGACAGGAAGTATCCGCACGCTGCAACAAATCACCGGGAAGTAACGTTTGTGGGGTTTCAAAAAGTACATAAGAATATAAGTTGTCAGTTAACGACCGCACAATATGAGCATTACGGTCCTGCTTCAAAACCTTATATCCCGGTTTCTTGGCAAAGGCTTCATGCAGATTCAGTTGTCTGCGGCAACACAGCGTATTCATAGCTGCCGTTCTTGGGGGCTTTGCATGATCGACTACCAATGAGACCCAGTCCCCTTTCGTTTCTTTGCCCGTATCCTGCAAACGGGAATACTGCGGGAAGTTCTTCTCAAATCTGGCGGAAACGGGTACATAATAACCGGTATTCAAATGATCGATCCATATCTTACCTTCGCCACGGTAGTCGTTCCAATAATCATGTCCCGCCTTATCCGTTACTGCCAACTGGAAATCGTTGTTTCCGTCGGGTAAGCGGCATTGGTATTTTCAATATCGGAGCCCAGGCAAACAATCATTCCATCGATGAAATGAAAGGATTTTCGCGCCCGGTGAGAACCGTTATATTTATCATGCTCATGCAGTTTCATTCCAAAATTGCCGTTTTCTCTCTTTTGTGACAATCCGCCGGCAAATGCTTCATCGGAGTAAAGCATTTCTTCCATGCCGGAGAATGTATCTACATTCATGACTTTAGCTTTCAACTGTTCCAACGGAAGATGTATGGAAGTTACACCCGGGATACGGTTCCAATCGAAGCCTTCCTGTTGCCAGCCGCTTGTTGCGGGAGTCACCATTTGCCCCGGAGCAGCCGTCAGAATCTGTAAACTGCCATGCGCCAGATAACGGCCATAAAGGTTATGTCCCAAATAATGTTCCGCCGCCCAAAGATAGCGGGAGTGACCGCGGGCCACCGCCGACCAGTTGCCACGACGCTGAACGGATGCACAACCATAGCCCAATGACAGATTTCCCTGTGGGTCAGGTTCGGCACGGAATCCTTTCTCCACAAGCCGTTTTGCCATCTTCCGCTCCTGTGCATTCGATACTTTCGGCATATATTCCGGTTCCTGCCCATCAGCGGAAGTGTCTGAAACAAGACGCAGGTAAGCGGACGCCATTTCCTTGTCAAACTCCGATTTTCCGTCCGGAGTTCCCGCCATAGCCATCACTGCATAATGCATCGGGACTAATTTCCCCTTTCCATCGGGATGACGGCCGGACATCGACAACGGGAAGTTCAACTTATTACAATAGAAACGCATGGCAAGTAATGCATTTTTCACTGTTTCGTGCGCCAACTCGGATACGGCAAACTCTGTATGATTAAAGAGGTAGATCATATTTGTTGCTCCGTCCAAACCGCCGACAGCATAAGCCGGGTAGTGATTGCGGTGATGAAAAACGCCGCCATCGCTCTTGAACGACCCAAACAATCCGGGAGCCGGACGGCAACCGTAATCAATCCAACGGGAGAAGGATTTCAGGTATTGCAGCTTCTCCGGGGTATCTTCCATCATCAGGATACTTGCAATGCGACCGGTAGTTTGCGTGTTAAAGGAATCCATATCAATTCCGTTGCCCTCAGGTTTGGGATACACCTCGTTGGTTATCGCATACCAACGCAATGTCTGTTCGGCTTCCGGCAACTTTCCGGCTTCCCGAAGTACGTCTTTCATCAGGAAATAAGCCAGGTATAACCCGCGAACACTATATCCGTAATGGTGAATATTCCCCCAACAGCTACCATAAGCCACTCCCTGATCGGTTATATGGTCATACATCGCCAGAAACTTCTGCTTCATTTCTTCCCGGATTTCCGACTTTGCAGCACTATTATTATAGGCTACGGCAATCCGCCGCATCAAATCAAAGTAAGCACGCATTTCTATGCCGAGTTTAGTCAGCATATCTTTATTCCAATTCGGAATAATCCGTTCATAGGCCTCGGCAGCACGTACCATATAAATAGGTACGCCCGATACTTGCCCGTTCTTGTAAGTAATCTGGTAGAAATCATATTTCTTGCGGATAGTCTCCACTTCCTTGCCCGAGAGCTTGCCTTTTGTATAATTCATGTCGCGGAAACGTTTCTCCAACAGTTGCATTTCTTCTTTTTGCTTGTCGCTGACAGGAGTCAATTCGATATCCGGCTTCAGAAGAGAGTGCTTATAAATAACCAGCCAGTGATTTTTTGTTTCGGGATTAACAAAAGGTACTTGCAAATCGGCTGTCTGCTGACGTGCATCAACCTTCGTTGCAGTAATCAAATGATCGATGAAAAGGCGTCCTTTTGCATTTGGGGCGACAATACGGAGTTCATTCATACCTTCTTCCGGTGTGCCTTGCATATCACGCTCATAACAAACCCATGCGGCACGCCAACCTTTAAAGTTGATTCCGAAAGGGAAGGAGGTGCATTTCTTTCCGTCTTTCAAAAATTCAAATTCAATGGTTGCCTTCTGCGGTTCTTCATTGTATATCCACACGATAAATGCCGAAAGATACAAGTCCTTGCCCGTAGGGTCTTTCTTTTCAAACTTCAGATCTTTCTTGAGTTCCAATACGGCACCGGGATTAAACGCCCATTCCATCGAATGTTTTCCGTCTTTATAATGTGTATCGGAGATAGATAATTGAGACTGGGTGGCGGAAATACATTCCGGTACTTGCAGATCTTCAAAAGAGAACATCCGCTCGTCCGTCACGACTTGCGCATAAAGAAATGCCGGACATAAGAGAGATAGCAGAGTGAATACTCCTAATTTCGTAAAAGCTTGTTTCATCATGGATTTATGGTCTTAGTTAGATTTATTTCTATTAATTCGGTTTTAAAATATCGTCACCTTGAAATCTGTAAACAACACATGATTCTGTAAAAGGCGCAAACCAAAATGCCCGTCTCCCTCACTGCCGGTAATAGAATAACGGAACAGTTCTTCACCGTTAACGGAATAAGTGGTCACTCCCTTTTGTACACGAATACTAATCTGATACCATTGATTCGGAACAAGTAAATGCGGGGTATCCGTATATTCTCGAAGTAATGGTTTCACTTTATTATCCGCTACTCCGTAGTACTTGCCGTTATACCGGCGGAAACGGGTGGTGGAATTATCATTTCCCCCGTATCCAACGTAAAAAAGATCTAATGTATTATAGTTTTTAAAGACACCATTACGCCACTCGCTACGGGCAAAAAGATTATCAGGGTTTTTAGGATCATTGGCAGCCCAAAAGCAGTTTAAATCACTCAGGCGGTCATATTCCCCGCCTTTCATCACCATACAAATGCGATAGTTTATCTCATAATCACCCGTCAGGCGTTGCTGATACCACATCGTTAGCCCACCGGGCACGATTAGTTCTACTGTATCCGCACGCTCTATCATCTGCAAGGCACGGGATTCATCTTCAATCTTCCACTGTTGCACAGAGGTGTTTTCATGTTGTGCATACAGCATGACACTATTCAAAAGAAAAAAAGTAATCAGACAGCAGCTTGTAGAGAATCGTTTCATCATCAATGGCATTAGTTTAAAGACATTCTTTTCGGATACAAAGAAACCCCTCTTTTTTCAAAAAGAGGGGTTCAAATTGTACAAAATATCTCAAATAATGTATTGACAGAGAATTTGTATTACCAGTATCTTATCGTTTTTTCAGCATCGGGTTCCAAATACCAGCCTTTGTTGAGTGTACCATTATTCTTTGCCCATTCGCTAAACTTCGGGTATGCTTCTTCGAAAGCTTTATGCTCAACAGCATGTCTTGTGCCGGCAGGAACTTTGATACCCCAGACAAAACCGTTCTTATTGCAATAGGGGATATTTTCATTGATAGCCTCATCGCCACTTACAAGCGCTGCATCTTTTGCATAACTTCTTTATAAGCAGAAGTCGGCTGATATCCTCTCATGTGTATTTCTTTTCCCTCATGAGTATAAATGAAGAAGTTCTGTCTCTGAGTATCCAGGATAAGATCTCTGAACGCTTTAAGCTGAGCAGTCCTATCCGCTCCTTCCAAATTATCCTTACCGATCAATCGAACCTCTGCACGCAACATAGGCAATCCTTCACGTACTTTTCCCGGCGTTGTCTGGAACAAATCGTCATTGTTATCTTTTAAACTACTCAGGCCGTCCAATGTGATAACCGTTCCTTCAGTCGGTTTTGTATCTACATCCAATTTAGCAAATCGGCTTACAGTTGCTACATCACTGTCCCATCTCCAACCTGAAGCACTAACTGACACACTAGGTTGTGCAGAAAGTTCTACGCCGTTCCCCAAGTCTCTCATTGTTCCCTGACCACCTTTCAACACCAGTTTTGCAGTAATCCGGTCAATATACTTGTTATCCAGGTTTTCTAATATAACGCCCAATCTGGTCGGGTATGTTCCTCCTACGGCGCGGACATCCAAAGTAAGCAGCAACTCTTCTTTACTACCTTGCTTTGCCATTTGTTCTTCGTCCTGACATTCAGTTACCTTTATGTCATATTCAAAAACAACATCGTTGAAATCCTTGTCATACCAGGTCGATTGTTTAGGCCAGCCGTCTTCAAACATAGCGACACCCGTACTGTGATAGAAAAGATAGCCTGCATCCGTCTCGTCTGTCGGTTTCACCGCATCTTCCGGAAGCGAAAGCTTAACCGCTGCTATACGGCTAGTCTCATAAGCAAATTCACCGGTCGGATAAGTTTCACTACGAGTGGCAGGAGATAAAGTAAAAGCAGTCTTTTTCACTGCGCCCGATACTGTGTTGTACTCCATATATACCTTTCAGTATGAATAGGGACATTCAAGGTAATTGTACGCGGAGCCCCCTCTTTTACAAGTATATTGCCTGCGAGCAGGTGCTCTCCCTTTTCATCAGCATACACTTTAACCAAAGGAAAACTTGCTGCCGGTTCTGTCCCCGTCCCTTCTCTTCCATTCCCAAACTCTGTGTCGGAGCAAGAAGAAGCCACGACTAATGTCCCCACAAGGACATAAATTAACTTTTTAATCTTCATCATTATTCCAGTTTTTAAATTATTGTTTGTTTTTTTGTTCCCACGAAACCATAGCTTTCGCAAGCGTAAATAAGGCCCCAATTAGTTAACTTATCAAAAATATATTTAACGCTTTATAGTCTTTTTGCTCATCTCACTAACTTTTTCTTGCCTTTTCACCGAAGATTATCCGGAAGTCTCGAAATATACTCCTTAGTGCCTGTTCACGGGCAATGGATAATATATACAACTTATTTGTTATCTTTGCGAGTAACAGAACATTCAATACAACAAATATAACGTATTTGTTTGAAATATACAAGTTTTCAACTAAATATCTTGAGGGGAAATGGATCAAGTATTGTACGGTATAGATTATATAGAATATTATTTCTATTGGATATATTATAAGTTTATTGGCTATCCTTTAATTATAAGAATATGCTCAATCGCTGTAATGTTCTGTATCATTATGTACCTCTTCTTGTTATTTCATATCACATACGGCATATTCAAGAGAAGGAAAGAAAAGAAGAAATATAATAAGGCTTTCGATAAGTACTATGAAGAAATGAAAGCCATCTCGCTAGACCCGAATGCACTGCCGGAAGAAGAAATACCGACAGATTGAAATATGATACGAGAAAACGGCCCAGACCCAACGAACTGCGTATCATCACCCAACTGCTGACAGAAATCAAGAGTGTCCATGAAGATGAAATTAATGAACTCAATTACCAAACTATACAAACCGTATTCCAGATAACCCGCTTCCTGGAACGTGAACTTCAATTCGGTTCCAAAAGATCAAAGATTCAAGCATTGAAACTGATTCAGTCTATCAACGGATACGCTTCCGAGGCTGTATTGGTACGTTTCCTCTATCACCGCGAATTAGAGTTGAGGAACTCTGCACGATATACTTATATGTGGTTAAGCCAGGGAAACCCGTTCCGTTTCTTCGACGAAGATATTGCCATGAAGTTGAGACAATGGGACATGATGGAGTTGCACGCTATTCTGGAGCACCGTAAGAAAGTGGGATATAATACCCCAAGTTTCATCAAATGGGTGAACACGTCAGCTGAGGAGAATGTTAAGATATTCTTTATTAATGAAATCAGGCTATATAATGAAACCGAAAGCGCCCCTATCTTAGCCAAACAGATTAATGCACGTTCACAGATATCCGTGGAGAAGCCATTAAAACACTGGGCAAATTAAAATACAAGGAAATTGAACCTAAACTGATAGAAATGTATCATGTACAACCGGAAGAGGTCAAACGAAATATAATCGAAGCTATCTCAGACCTAAAGACCGACAAAGCCTTGGGATTTCTTTACAATGCATACGATGAAGCTGATAACTGGGGAACGAAACGAGCTATCCTCAAAGCCCTCTATGCATATAGCGCCATGGGACGGAAAACATTCGATCAATTGGAGAGAAAAGCAGATTCGCATACAGCGATACTATTCGCTCATACCAAGCATCCATTAATCAATCAGTTAAGCTAAAGAATATGAGAGATATATTATTTACATTCTTCAATTATTTCGTATTCTTTTATACGAGTATGCTGGCAATATTCTTTGTGATGTTTGCCTTCCTCTCCTTTATTTCACTGAAACGGAGAAAGGATTATTACGTAGAAAGCTATGTCCGGAAGACCATCAAAGAATCTCCTTATACACCCGGAATCTCGGTAATTGCTCCCGCCTTCAACGAGGAGAAAACCATTATCGACAATGTAAGTTCCATGCTTGCACTGGAGTATCCGCTATTTGAAGTAATTATCGTGAATGACGGAAGTACGGACAGTACGTTGCAGAAAATGATAGAGTACTATGAATTGGTGGAAGTACCCTATGCTTATATCGAACGAATCAAAACCAAGCCTTTCAAAAGACTTTTAAAATCAACCAATTCTCAATATAGCCGCCTTATCGTTGTTGACAAAGAAAATGGAGGAACCAAAGCGGATGCTTCTAATGCAGGTATCAATGCCTCTTCCTATCCTTACTTTATCTGTACGGATGTGGACTGTATATTGGAAAAGTATGCTCTTTACCGTTGTATCTCTCCCATTATTTCCTCCGATAAACAGGTTATCGCCGTCAGCGGTACAATGCTCATGGCCAATGGATGTGAGGTAAAAGACGGCCAGATCGTTGTGGTCAGAACTCCCCATACCCCGATCCCGCTTTTCCAGAATCTGGAATATATGCGTTCTTACCTGATTGGAAAATGGGCTGGTCGGCTATCAACGGAATGCCGAATGTTTCCGGTGGATTCGGACTTTTTGACCGTGACGTGGCCATTGCCGCCGGAGGATATGACAGTACTTCTTTTGCAGAAGACATGGATTTGATTACACGTATGGTAGGATATATGTGTGACTTCTCCCGCCCTTACAAGATTGTACAAATTCCCGACACTTGCTGCTGGACGGAAGGACCTTCTAACCTGGCTATGCTCTATCGCCAACGTACCCGCTGGGCACGCGGACTGTTCCAAACGCTCAGTATCCACCACAAGATGATCTTTAAAAAGACATATAAACAAATGGGTATGTTGACATTGCCTTATATGTTCATCTTCGAGTTTCTGGCCCCCATCATCGAGCTTACAGGTTTTATCGTATTCCTCTACCTGGCCTTCACGGGAGCCGTCAACTGGAACACGGCCTGGATGATCTATCTGACAATCTACACGTTCTGCCAGTTCTTGTCCATTGTCGTTATCACTTACGACTATTACGTCGGAATGCTTTATAAAAGAGGATATGAGTATCTATGGATTATCATCGCCTCCATATTGGAACCTATTTTCTATCATCCGATCATCACTTTCTGCTCATTGAGAGGATATCTAAGTTATCTGACCAACAGAGACTTCAAATGGAAGAAAATGGAACGGACAGGATTCAATAAGAAAAGAGAAAAGGCGGATGATACTAACAGCCCCGTTACGCCCGAACCGGCAACTGTTTAATTTAGAAAGAATAATAAAGACAAGATATATTATTAAAGCAAAATATAATGAACAGAGAGTTTCTCCATAAAATCACCCTATTAGCTGTCTGCTTTTGCTGATTACCTCATCAGTAGGTAGCGACAAAGGATTCCAGACGCCGGAGCAATATGCCCAGATTGTACAAGAGCATTTTGCGAATGAAGAATGGGATGCGGGGAAAGCATTGCTGGACGAAGGACTTCAGAAATATCCCGGTGTCTCCGATCTGGAATGGCTCATGGGTAAATACTGGTTTCACGAAAAGAACTATGACGAGTCACGCTATCATCTTGTCAAGGCAATTGAGGATAATTACAACAATGTCAATGCCAAGCATCTGCTGGTGGATGTAGAAGATATTACTGAGAACTATTCCAGCGCTATCTGTTACGTTAACGAACTTCTGGAAGTAAACCCATATTGGAGAGGCCTGTGGCGCAGGAAGATCGAACTGTACCGTAAACAAAACAATAACGTCGAAGCCGACCGCCTGCTGAAACGTATCAACCAGATTTATCCGAATGACACCATTCTGCGAAAGGATTATATTTACAGTATGGAAGTAGGTTACCAACAAATGAAAAAAGACGGCAACCGAAAGGAAGCGATCGAAAAGCTGACCGAACTGATTAAAGTATCTCCGCAAAATGAAGAATATTACCTGGACATTATTAATCTGCACCTGCAGGAAGGTAACCGGGAAGCCGCTTTAGGCTGGTCTTCCAATGGGTTGGCGGCAATCCCCGGAAGTCCCGCTCTGATTACCAAAAGGGCCAGTATCCTCGCTGAATTAGCGCGTTATCCGGAAACACTAGTCTTTATACGCGAGCAAATGAGGAAATACGGCAGTCCGGCTATACGGCGTATGTACAACGACTTGCTAATGGAAGCGGCGCGGGCAGAAAAGCAACGCGACCCTTATGTACTATATGGCATGGCTACGAAGGCGGCAACAAGAACAAAGAAGCATTAGACTATCTGCTCAATACTTCCGTCACCAGAGGATATACCGATGATGCGCTTTTCTATATCAGGGAAGCCAAGAAGCAATATGGCAACACGGACAAGGGAATCATGTACAAGGAGTATATGCTTTACCGGCAAATGAACGAGGATGATCTCGCCTATTCTACTTTGAAGAAGATGTATGAGATGTATCCCGACGATTACGATATCACGCTGGCCATGAGTGCACAGCACATGAAGAAAGCCGAGAAGTTAATGGAACTGGGGTTATATTCGGAAGCATTGCCTCACGTACTGTTCGTTTCCCAAAAGCATATCGACAATGAAGTGAACGGTGCCGCATGGGAAAAGACATTGAGTTGTTACATCAACATGAAGCGTTACAACGAGGCACTCGCTACACTGGATACGATCACACTCCACTTCCCGGACTATGAGAACGGAACACTGAAAAGAGCGTTTATTCTCGATAAAATGGACAAAACCGAAGAAGCACTGCAACTATACCAGTCTGCTATCGAGCAGAGTGATGAGGATATGCGTATCTTCTACGTCATCGGTTACGAGGAACTGGCAGTGCCTTATATCAAGAAGTGCATGGAAGCGGGAGCCACACGGAAGGCTTACGAAGAAGCGGTCAAATTAGTGAACCTGAATCCTTCAAGTGACCTCGGATTACGGTATGCCATCAATTCATCCGGTTTACTTGGAAAGTTCGATGAATTCGAGAAATATACGGAGCAAGGAATCAATTATTATCCGGAAGAACCGTTCTATCAGGCCAAGAGGGCTACCGTGCTGGAACGCGGCAAGAGATATGAAGCCTCACTCGAATTCCTGAAACCGATACTCAACAAGTATCCGAGCAACAAAGAGATTATCGGCGCATTCTCACAAAGCAGCGAATACCGCGCCTTGCAATTGACGAAAGCGAAAGATCCGAAACAAGCCCTTGCTGTGCTCGATACGGCCCTGCTTTATGACAGCCAGAACAAATCTTTAAAATACACCAAAGGAGTAGTATACGAAGCGAACAGACAAGCTGACTCAGCCTATTATTATCAGAAGTTCTATGAACCTTCAATCATGGAATATCGCTCTTTTCAACGGCACTTATCGGGCCTTAGAAGCATGATGCTCAAGAATGAGATAGCCTGACTTATCTGCGTGCGTTACGGGGAAGAAGATATCATCACATCCGTCGCCACAGCCGAATATACCCGCAAGACGCAAAAGAATACCTATACCGGACGCTTCAACTATGCCGGACGAAGCGGTTCGGCAAGCGACAGCATGGAAGCTGAAGAACAGACACCGGGAGGGGTTGGTATCCAAGTACAAGGCGAATGGACACATCATTCTCACCGAAGTGGAGCACTACAGTGAATGCCGCCCTTGCTACGAAATATTTCCCGGACATCACTGCCGATGTTGCTGTACGGCATTACATGAAGAATGATTGGGAATTGGGAGCACATATAGGATACAGACGTGTGGCTGCCTACAACAAACGTTATGAATGGAATGATGAGTTCTTTACAGGCAGTAACGGCGAAAACGGTTTCATATTCACCGGTTGGGACGAGTCAAAGACCAATCTGTTCACCGTCGGCGCAGAGCTGGCGAAGACAATTGAGATCGTCCGCCTCAACACGAAGCTGGATATGCATTTCTTCAACTCAAACTTCTATTACAACGCACAAATCGGTGCCAAATATTTCCCTGCCGGTGACGGCAAGACGAATATCAACGCCATGGCAAGTATCGGATCAGCACCGGAAACGGCCGTACTGGACTATGCGTTACCCGGTTCATTCTCACACACCAATACCATGGTGGGCCTGGGAGGGCAATATATGGTTAGTCCAAACATCACCATAGGCTTAATGGGTACATGGAACACCTATTATAACCAGACCAATACCGTGAAAGGAACTACTCAGTTCGACCGGATAGAAACCGTATCGACACGCTATAAAAACTTATATAACATCTATGCACAAATTTACATTTCATTCTAATGGGTTTTGTCCCCTATTGGCAGGAATGATATGCATTTGCTACCTTATATCCGGCTGCCGTATGCAGGCGCGCACAGATATGTTTCCCTCCAAGGAAGGTTATCTCGTCACTATCGGCGAAGACCCGACCGATAAAGATACACGGTGGGCCAAATACCTGTACGAGCACCTTAAGAAGCGTGCTAACGACGATGAAATGGTCGCTTTCGGAATATCTGAGAAAGAGATGTGGCGCATCATCATACAAATAGACCCTACGTTGCAAAACGGATTTAAAATAGCCTGCAAAGGTTCCGACATACGATTAACAGCCTCGGACAACAAACAAATGTTATGGCTTCAATACCAACTGATAAAGAAAATCAGCAAGGAAGATCCCCGAATAGACGGTTCCGACCTTCCGCCAGCCATTATCCATTTAAAAGATACCTGCGGCTCTTTTGCTTTCGACTATCAGAGTATCTATTCTCCCGCCGGCCTGAACCCCGACAACACAGGAGTGATCGGGCTGGACGACTTCGACAACAGTTGGGGAATATGGGGGCATAACCTACGGAAAGTATTAGGAGCCAATACAGAGAAGTATACGCCACCATAAACGGAAAGGCGAATGATTCGCAGCTCTGTTTTTCTTCCGGCGAAATGTTCCGGCTCATTGAAAGTTATATTACCGATAATTTCGGTGAAAAGGGAAAGTTTCGTTTTGTGATTGCCCCGGATGATACTCCGTACGCTTGCACGTGCCTTCGTGCACAGCTATCGGAAACACTGAAAAGAATGCGACGCCTGCCGTCACAGAGCTAATCCTCCGTTTATCCCAACGATTTCCCAGGCATTTCTTCTTTACAACTTCTTATCTGACTACGCAGCAGGTCACAGACAAACAATTGCCTCCCAATGCAGGAGTAATTGTCAGCGCCATAAACTTCCCTCTCCGCCGGATAGACGGTAAAGATGCAAAAGAAAAGGCATTTGCCGGACAACTGGAACAATGGAAAAATGTAACGAAGAACATCTATATATGGGACTATATCAATAATTTTGATGATTACCTTACTCCCATGCCTATATTGAAGATAGCCCGGCAGAGGCTCCAATTCTTCAAGCAACATGGAGCGAGTGGTATATTCTTTAACGGAAGCGGATACAGTTATTCCTCATTCGATGAAATGAGGACATTTGTGTTATCGGCGCTTCTTATTAATCCGGAGCTTTCTGTTGACAACTTAACCGCAAGTTTCTTTAATCAGGAATATCCGGCAGCAAAGAAGTGGTTGTATGACTACTATACCGATTTAGAAAACGGCACACAGTCCGGGAAACGGTTAGGCATTTATGCCGGCATACGGGAATCGGAAAAAGCATATCTTACTCCGGAGAAATTTATCAAGTTCTATGATGAAATGAACGATTTTGTATCCAATGCCAAAGGAAAGGAACGTAAAAAGCTCCATGAACTCCAGACAGCTCTCTCTTATACACGTATGGAAATGGGACGTGAACATAGTTTCGATGCTTACGGATATGCAAAACGAAACGGAAAAAGTCTTCAACCTATTCCCCAAGTACAGGAATGGCTCACCCAGCTCAAAGAGCACAAAGCATTCACCGGAATGGAATATTACAATGAATCTTCCGATGAAATCGGTAATTATATAAAGGAATGGGAAGAATACATATTTGCTTCCGACCTAAAAAAGAATCTGTTTTTAGGGGTTACTCCTTCAGTTATCCCGCAAGCATACAAGAGCCATATAAAGAAGCTGACCGACGGCACTCACGGCTTACCCGGAAACTATCATTGCGGCTGGGTAATCATTCCGGAAGAAGAATGCACAATTAACCTCCCCGTGAAAGGAATAAATACATCCGGAACGATTTATATCAGCTTCCTTAACCTTCCCAGGCATCGTTTCTATACTCCGCAACAAATTGAACTGTTGAAAGACGGAATAATTTATAAGAAAATTGACCTGGAACCGGGGCCCCCTGCCGAAAAAGGAAAAATGGTTAAAACAAGTATCCCGGCAGATTTGAACGGAACAGAGCAATTAAGTATAAGAATTACGTGCTCGAAAAAGCCCGGAGCACAAATTGGCATAGATGAAATAGCATTCATCCCACTAAAGGCTGATATAAATGTAGCATTATAAAAATAAATTAGCAACTATGAATAAGTCTATATCCTATATTATTTTATTAATCGCATTCCCTTTCTACTTTACAGGGTGTAAAAAGGAAGTGCGTCCTACAAGTATGACCATCAAGGATTCGATCAGGCACTATTATCCTATCAAGCAAGGTCAACAACTTGAACTCATGTTTACTATAACCAACACAGGAGACGCTCCATTAATCATTTCAGAGATACAACCTTCCTGCGGATGCATCATACTCGACAAAAGTTCGCACATCATTATACCGGAAGACGGCATCCGACAATTCAAAGCCACCTACAACAGTATTAAGAACGTAGGTGAAGTTGTCCACCGCATCCGTATTTTCGGGAATATGCTTCCACACGGAAAAGCAGAACTGAAATTTGATGTGAATATAGTTCCTGACGCTGATTACACGCGCGACTACGAAGAACTCTACCAAGACTTTAACACCAAGAATGGTATCGTCAGAGAATGGTAGATGGAAAAGAGTCAGAACTAGGATACTATGTAGGAGAACCTTAAGAGAGTAGTAAGCTTTTTCAAGGATGTATCTCTTTGAAAGCTGCATTTTCCTCTTTTACTTGCTGAATGGTCTGCTTCAATTCCCCGATCGGCAAATCATATCCATACCAGCCTGTATAACAGTCCACTACATACCATTTCCCATCGGCAGCCTGTTCAAATTCGACACGCAAGTCGATTTCTGATTCCTCATAACCTGCTTCGAACACTTTATGAACCGGCTCATTGAGAGTGAACTTAGAAACATAAATACCACCTTCTTCCTGCTCAATGCGTTCCTCCTTCATCGTTTCACTATCCAGCAACGGCCATTTTTCTTTGGTGAACGGAAACGTTTTCTCAGTTTCTCCGTCATCGGCCAATAAAGTAATCGGTGTCTTTAATGGAAACTTGATACGGGTATATTGGAATGCTGCACTGGACGTAAACTTATCAAGGAATGATTTAAAATCCTCGCCGGACTGTGCTATCTCATTCTTCGCTTTGGCCCTGGAACTATTACCGCAAGAAATCAAAGACACTCCCAACAGCAACACACTGGCTAACAGACAACATACAAACCTTTTCACGTTCATAAATATATAATATTAGTGATTCATTCCCATAATACAAATGCTATCATTCAAGGCACAAAGATAATCACAAGTTCAACATCTTCATACACGAGAGCCGCGAAATAGAAAAATTACCGTTAAACAACTATAAATTACATATATTAGATGTGGGGATGACTATCTTTAGGGGGTATTTACTGTAACTAGTATCACTTTAAATCAGACATACTTATGACACACATTCATCCATTCCGTCTTTTCGTCTTTTTATTACTATGCTGTACACGAGTTATCACATTCGCCCAATCCGACAGTTACCAGACAATACCCGAATCTTTGCGGGGTTATTGGCAATACAAAACAGAGAACGTATCCGACTGGAACGGGCCTCTCATTGGAGAGAATTTTGTAGAAGCTCTCTATACCGTTTTTCAGGTCGAACAAATGGAAAAGAAAACCGATGGAAGCTATCTCTTCCACCTGCGGAACCAAAATGGAAATAAAATGGATTTCCGTTTCACCCCTATCAGCGAAGATAGTGCTATCATCTTCTATCAAGGCTGGAAAGAACCTAAACACTGTGTCCGCAAGCAAATTCCCGACCACACGGAAATGCTCACTCCCACTACACTGCCTGACATCATTTACAAGAAATGGGTGGAAGGATTGTCCGGCAATGTTATATACGAATTTACACGCGATGGTAAATTTATATATGACGGAAAAACATGGGATATCGTATCTGCCGGACATTTCCTTAATAAAGAGTATCGTCTGCTCGCCAAAAACGGAGAACGGTACAAACTGCTTTACCTTAGCTTTCCTTTTCCCAACTCAATGAAGGTTGCAGCCGAATTACAGAATAAGACAGTATTTCCCATCGCAACTTCCCGCCCTGAAGTATATACCATCACCGGATGTTGGGTGAATCAGGCAACCGGCGAATGGACTATTGGTTTCTTTGAAAACTTCGCCGTATACCAATGCCGGTTCTGGGACTACGAATCCATACAAATTAAAAAGGATGAAACCGTCGTCAAACTAAAAAACAATACAACCCGCCTGACTCTATCTCTGAAACATAAGAACAGAGCTTCTTGCAACATTGCATTCGGAAAAGATAATCCACAAAAATATATCCTCTGTAACGGCAAACATCTACCGGACTACCCGTTAACCGATACTACACCGTTCATCGACAACGGGTACCGGACAGACAGCGTCACCCTCACCGGATACCTGCGCAATCCTCCTTCTTCACGCCCTTTCGACGTTAGCATACCTGACATGATTACAGGCAAAGAAGAAAAATACCAGACTGACATCGACTCGCTAGGACGGTTTACCCTGCGATTTCCCGTACTGAACAGTCATAATGTCTTTATCGACTGGGGACGTACGACCATCTGGTCGGCGGTAGAACCCGGAGAAACTTATTTCTTATACGTAGATTATGCCCAACAACAAAAGTTATTCATGGAAAGAAAGCACGTGTACTCAACGAACTTCTCTCCCATGAAGGACTGAGGGAATCACTCGATTATAATGAAGAACAAAAAAGAAGTAATCTGGAGTGTCTGCACAAGACACAGGAAAGGCTTCATCGCCAACTGGAGTTCCGGAAGAAAACACTCCAAGAACATCCGTTGCTTTCTGACAAATACCGCTACTACACCGAACAGGAACTACGATACGATGCGGCATCTACCCTGATGCAACGACGTTTCTCAGTAGACCGTAACAAACAGGAACATTTGGAAGACGAATTCATGAACTATATAGATTCTGCTTTTTACCCACATCCAGTACATCCTTATACTCTTCTCAGAGGGTATAATTCATTCATGAGAGATTACATTGGTTATATCGACGACACAACTCCATCATCCAACAGCCTAACCTTAACACCTCAAAATATGGAGAGACTTTACTTTGCCTTTGAAGCCGAAGGTAAAGTCCGGCTATCCGAAGAAGAAAAGAACGCACTACGCAGTTTCAGCAAATATCAAGAAGAAATTGAAAAGTTGCAGACTGCCAAAGCCGATTCAGCAACCATTAAGGCTTACACCAAGGAACAGGAAACTGTCATCAAACCCCAGATAGAAATAATAGAGCAACTCATTGCCAGAGACGGTCTTCTCAATGAATATATGACAGGACAGATGTACGTTAATGCAATCAACAACAGCATGGCAATTATCGACTCCCTTCAAATGGATAAGGACCTGAGAGAGATTCTAAAAACAAAGTGCTATTATGAAATGCTTCAATATACCCATAAGGAATTGCCCGACAGCCTTATCAGTAAATTTAAAAAGGAAGTTACGAATCCTTCTTTGCAATCTTATGTTTTGGTCCAGCAACAGAAATATGATAAAGTATCACATAAAACCATCGAGCATCCGGAAAGCCTGATGCCGAATGCCCCTCTGGAAGGAATAACAGACGGCGAACAGTTATTCCGCAAAATCATTGAGCCATACAAAGGGAAAGTGATTTATCTGGATATTTGGGGGACTTGGTGCGGTCCGTGCAAGGATATGATGCAATATGCGGGAAACATTAAGAATCTATTTGCAGGAAAAGAAGTCGTGTTCCTTTACCTTTGCAATCATTCGACAGACAAGTCATGGAAAAACATTATCAAAGAGTACGGTCTGACAAGCAAAAGTTCAGTCCATTACAATTTGCCCGACAAGCAACAGTCTGCCATTGAAAAATATCTTGGAGTCCATTCCTTCCCTACCTATATGTTAATAGATAAGGAAGGAAACATTGTAAACCGCAAAGCTCCCAGACCTACAATGGAAAACCAACTTCTAAATGCAGTCTATAAGGAACTGGAGAAGTAAGAGGAACTTACTTCTTCCGCAAATATTCATATCCGAAACGACAATACAAACATTTACGTTTATCACAATATTCTTTTTGCAACTGTATCAGCGCCTGACTATCCGCAGCAGAAGCTACCGGTAGTCCGGCGTCGCTCCAGGAGCGAATAATATGGTTATTCTCCGCTTTCAGTTTTTCCAGAAAGCGTCCGGCACGTTCGCACATTCCTTCATCGGCCTTGTGCAAACCATACGTATACAAGAAAGGGACAACGGTATTGATGATAATCAGTCTTTCGACTGTTCTCCTAACAATTTTTCCCTTTGTGGAGAAGTACGACCGAATATATAATGATTCTCCCAATAAACAGAAGTACGGGTGGAGAGCAAAATTCTCACTTCCGCCAATGTCTTCGCCTCCAATAAACGGGAAAACAACTTGTCCCCTTTCTGATAAAGATAAGCCAGTTGTGCCAGCCGGATATGAGGAAAATTATCCGGGCGAAGCCGGAGAAAACGCCAGAGAGTAGCGTCCATTACCCGAAATATCTCAAACTTCCGTTGCAAATAATGAAATTCTTTGCTAAGACGCAGGCAGTATTCATCCTTTTGTTCTTCTTTCAGAAATGTATCTTCAAACAGTCCCGCCATACCATAGAAAAGAGCTTCTATCTGAAACAGATCGTTCCGGTGCTTGTCCAACGCACGAAACGGAAGCAGCTCCGCCCATGCCTCAAAAGCATCACCGTTCAAGCCAAAACCATAATTACGGGCAAGAGTGATGAAGAAAACATCTTCCCAGTTATTGTTACAATGTTCGAGACGTGCTCCTATCAGTTTCGCCTTTTGTTCCAGCCGTTCCGTTTGCAAAGCAGACAACCACGAATGAACCGTAAGCTTCGGTAAAGAACGGAGGATCGGATAACAAGCCGGATAACAGTCGGACACGCAAAGTTCATAATAATGCATTTTTATCCGTTCGGGACAGCTCACTATCATTTGCGGAATGACTTCCCCGTTGGTACGGGTCACTTCTCCGTCCGCTTCACCCACTATATGCAGGATCACCGAGTCATAGACTTTATCACCATCGTGCCCGTGACGGAACCAATCCGAAGAACGGGTATGGATTTCCACGTTTCCTACCCATAAAGTATTGTTTATCTTTAATTTGGCATTGAAGAAATCAGGACCGGAATTCGGATTCCGGAGACCGGGATCAATAACCTCTACCGGTAAGCCTTTGGTGGTTTGCAGGATTTCAAGGGAGAATAATTTATGTTTCCACACGTAGTGGAGAAGGTGTTCCATGTTAACAAGACGTTAATGTACACTGCAAATGTAATAAAAATCTTATCTTTGCGACTATTATTTTGAATATAAGTCAGAAAACAATGAAAATAGCATTGATCGGTTACGGAAAAATGGGCAAAGAGTTAGAAAAGGTTGCCCTGAGTCGCGGACACGAAATTGTCTGCATTATTGATATCAATAACCAGGAAGACTTCGAGTCGGAAGCATTCAAATCGGCTGATGTTGCCATAGAATTTACAAATCCGACAGTGGCTTACAGCAACTATATGAAAGCCTTTAAAGCCGGAGTCAAACTCGTATCAGGCAGTACCGGATGGATGTCCGAACATGGCGAAGAAATCAAGAAGCTCTGTACGGAAGGCGGAAAAACGCTGTTCTGGTCGTCCAACTTCAGCTTGGGAGTAGCCATTTTCTCTGCTGTAAACAAGTATCTGGCCAAGATAATGAATCAATTCCCCGCGTATGACGTCACCATGAGCGAAACACACCATATCCACAAACTCGACGCTCCCAGCGGAACTGCCATTACGCTGGCAGAAGGTATTCTAGAGAATATAGACCGTAAGGATAAATGGGTGGAAGGGACATTTACGGCACCGGACGGAACAATCAGCGGAACAACAGACTGCGCTCCGGACGAACTTCCGATCAGTTCTATCCGCGAAGGTGAAGTTTTCGGTATTCATACTGTTCGTTATGAGTCTGATATTGACAGCATTTCAATCACTCACGATGCCAAGAACCGGGGCGGTTTCGTACTCGGAGCTATATTGGCCGCCGAATACACCGCGCATCACGAAGGTTTCCTGGGAATGAAAAACTTATTTCCGTTCTTAAACGAATAAAGGTTCTAATATAAATATACCACTATGAGACAAGCCACACGTGCACAATGGATTAAATGTGCTATTGCTATTCTTCTCTATCTTGTTTTCCTCATCTGGGTGCGAAGCTGGTGGGGATTAATCGTCATACCTTTCATTTTCGATATCTATATCACAAAGAAAATACCCTGGTCGTTCTGGAAAAGGTCAAAGAATCCGGCAGTTCGGAGTGTCATGAGCTGGTAGATGCTATTATCTTTGCATTGGCAGCCGTTTACTTTGTCAATATCTATATCTTCCAAAACTACCAGATTCCTTCTTCTTCTCTAGAGAATCATTGCTGGTAGGCGACTTTCTATATGTCAGCAAAATGAGTTACGGCCCCCGCGTGCCGAACACACCGCTTTCTATGCCGCTGGCGCAACATACATTACCAATTGTAGGTACTAAATCATATATCGAATGGCCACAATGGAAATATAAAAGAGTGCCGGGATTCGGCAATGTGAAATTGAATGACATCGTAGTGTTCAACTTCCCTGCAGGAGATACGGTAGCCGTCAATTACCAACAGACGACAGACTTTATACATTGGCATACGGCGAAGGCCAACGCATATATTCCAAACAGATAGATATGGATAGCCTGACACGCGAACAACAACGTGCCGTGTATGACTTATATTACGCCGCAGGACGCAAACAGATCCTAAATAACCCGCGAACCTACGGAGAAGTGCTCTGGCGTCCGGTAGACCGCCGCGAGAATTATGTAAAACGCTGTGTAGGACTGCCGGGTGACACGCTCCAGATCGTAGACGGACAAGTCATGATTGACGGTAAGGCAATCCAGAATCCGGAGAATCTGCAATTCAACTATTTCGTGCAAACAACCGGTCCATATATCCCGGAAGAAATGTTCCGCGAACTGGGAATCAGCAATGCCGACAGGACACTAATGGAAGACTCCGGTTATGAAATCGGACTATTGGAAATGGGACTCGACAGCCGGAATGCGCAAGGAAAACTGAATCCTGTATATCATCTCCCGCTGACTAAAAAGATGTATGACACTCTTCTGGGCAACAAGAAGCTAATCAGCAAAATAATCATGGAACCGGAAGCCTATGCCGGACAAATGTATCCGCTGAATCTTTACACCAAGTGGGACCGCAACAACTACGGCCCAATCTGGATTCCGGCCAAGGGAGCTACCATTACGCTGACTCCGGACAACCTGCCTATCTACGAACGTTGCATCGTGGCATACGAAGGCAACAAGCTGGAAGTGAAGTCAGACGGTATCTATATCAACGGTGAAAAGACCAATGAATATACCTTCAAAATGGATTACTACTGGATGATGGGGGACAACCGCCATAATTCTGCCGACTCCCGTTATTGGGGCTTTGTACCCGAAGACCACGTTGTGGGCAAACCGATCGTTGTATGGCTGTCGCTCGATAAAGACCGTGGCTGGTTTGACGGAAAAATCCGTTGGAACCGCTCTTTAAGTGGGTGGATTAAAAAAGGAAGCTATTAAGTGAACATTCGTAAATTCAAATGGATACTAGTATTTGCCGGAGCAATAGTCATTGTGCTTCTGCTCCGGGGATTTGCTTTTACGTCTTGTTTTATCCCTTCCACCGGCATGGAAAACTCTATTTTCCAAGGCGAACGTATTCTGGTGAATAAATGGAGTTACGGCCTGCGGGTTCCTTTCATGTCGATATTCTCCTATCACCGTTGGCGCGAACGTCCGGTACGAGAACAAGATATTGTTGTGTTTAACAATCCTGCCGGAATCCGGCAACCGGTTATCGACCGCCGCGAGATCTACATCGGCCGTTGTATCGGTGTTCCGGGTGATACTCTATTTATCGATTCCCTTTTTTCTGTGATTTCTCCCGAGGTACAATTCAATCCGGACAAGAAGCGGCTTTATGCTTATCCGGTAGACAAAGAGAATCTGATAACTTTACTCATGCACACCCTTTCCATTGACGATGACGGTTTAATGGGTAGCAGTGACAGTACCCATGTACGCAGTTTCAGCCGTTATGAATATTACCTGTTGGAACAAGCCATAAACGGGAATAACTGGATTCAGCCTTTGGCGGGGAAGAAAGACACCGAGCTGCGACCGCTTATCGTCCCCGGTAAAGGGAAGTTCGTCCGGGTACATCCTTGGAATATTACACTACTGCGAAACACCCTCGTGATGCATGAAGGTAAACAGGCGGAAATCAAGAATGACACTCTTTATGTGGACGGCAAACCAACACAACACTGTTATTTCACCAAAGATTATTATTGGGTGGGAGCCAACAACACCATTAACCTGACTGATTCGCGCTTGTTCGGATTCGTTCCGCAAGACCATCTGATCGGCAAAGCCTCTCTTGTCTGGTTCTCCAAAGAAAAAGACACCGGATTGTTTGACGGCTACCGTTGGAATCGTTTTTCCGGACGGTGAAATGATCTTCCGGGCAGCACGACAATCCCCCGAACAGTAACATAAACGACTCTCAAAACGTATAAAATGAAAGAAATGAAAACAGCTTATTTATCTTCAGCCTACCTCGCTCCTGTCGAGTACTACACCAAACTACTGGCATACGACAAGATTTTTATAGAACAGCACGACCACTATATGAAACAAACCTACCGTAACCGATGCACAATTACCGGACCGGACGGTGAACTGGCTCTCTCTATCCCCACCGTAAAGCCCGATACACCGAAATACCCAATGAAAGATATCCGGATTTCCGACCACGGCAACTGGAGACACCTGCATTGGAACGCTATTGAGTCGGCCTATAACAATACTCCTTCTTCGAATACTACAAAGACGATTTCCGTCCCTTCTACGAAAAGAAATACGAGTTTCTGTTCGATTTCAACGAAGAACTCTGCCGACTGGTCTGCGAACTGATAGATATTCATCCGGTTATAGAACGTACCGCCGAATATAAAATGGAGTTTACCGCTGACGAAGCCGACTTTCGTGAAATCATTCATCCCAAAAAGGACTTCCGGACGGCCGATACAGCGTTCGTTCCGCAGCCTTATTACCAGGTTTTTGAATCCAAACTAGGCTTCCTGCCTAATTTAAGTATTATAGACCTACTTTTTAATATGGGGCCTGAAATGCTAATACTAAGCAAACATTAATCATATTCTGTCCAGCCACTGTAAAACAAAACACAAAATAATAAGAAGAGAAATCATCCTTCACCTCCTCCACATCGTATAACACTGTCTCACAACGTTTATTGGAGATATAGATCCAATGTGGTGGGCATATAGCTCCAGTGTGGTGGATATATAGATCCAGCGCCTTGGGTATATAGATCCAATAACTCAGGTATTAATGCCCTGAAAAAGGGACGTTAATACCTGATAATTAAAGAATTCACACCTGGCAAAACATTAACAATTAGCATATTGCAAATTGCCATAACAGACATCCTCCCAACAATCCATTCTTACCAATCAAACACCTATTTTAATTCAAAAGGGACAATTCCCTTTATATCTCTTGACGAGCTTCCGATAATGGCCTCAAACCTACCCGGTTCGGCTACCCATTCGTGTTTTGCATCATCAAAAAAACTCAATGCTTTTTTATCAATCGTCAGCGTTACCGCTTTTTCTTCACCCGGAGCCAGTCGCACCTTTTGAAAAGCTTTCAATTCTTTCACCGGACGGGCAGAGAGAACTTCTTATCACTGATATAAGTTGAACGACTTCCTGACCCTCGCGGTTCCTGTATTCTTCACATTGACAGTGAACGAAATCATATCATCAGCGGTCATTGTTTTTTATCTGCGGAAGGTTTGCTATAAGCAAGTCGTGTAGCTTAGTCCGTGGCCGAATGGGAACAACGGTTTGATTTTCTCTTTATCCGCCCAACGGTACCCAACAAAGATATCTTCATGATAGGTTGTATTAATGGTATCCCCGCTATGTTTGGACTTTGCCAGTTCTTCCTTATTCCCCGGATATTCACCCAGTTTATGAGCACCTACATCTTCCAACCTTACCGGAAAAGTGAAAGGTAATTTCCCCGAAGGATTGACGTCTCCTACCAATACCGAAGCAAGAGCCGTTCCGGCTTCCGAACCCAAGTACCAACCTTGAACAATGGCGGGCACTTCGTTTACCCAAGGCATAGCAACCGCATTACCGGAGATATTGACAAATATCAGGTTTTTATTTACTTTTGCCAGGTCACTAATTACTCTATCCTGCGCATACGGCAAACCTAAAGCAGAGCGGTCCGAATCCTCACAATCCTGGTGATTACTCTTGTTCAATCCACCGAAGAAGATAACATAATCCGCATCCTTAGCCACTTTTAGAGCCTCAGCAAGCAGTTCATCCGCCGAACGGTCATCCTTCAGGTTCTGCCCGGTTTTCACGCCACTATATTCACTGGTAGGATCACCTACATACCCACGGGCATACACTATTTCAGCCTGTAAACCAATACGTTTTTTTAAACCTGCCAATGGAGATACCTCATATTTTGTCTTCAAAGAAGAACTACCACCTCCTACTGTCATCATCTTAATGGCATTTTCACCGATGACAGCTATCTTTTTCACTTTATCCAAATCGACCGGTAATACATTATTCTTATTCTGTAAAAGTACAATGCCTTCTTCACCAATTCTGCGCGCGGCTTGTCCGTGTTCGGGAGACCCTAATGAGCCGAACGGTTTATTAGAGTTCATGGAAGTACGGAAAATCAGACGAAGAATGTTACTGACTTTCGCATCCAACTCTTTCGTCCCGGCTTTACCTTCCTTTATCAACTTCAGATAAGGATAGGCCTGGTAATAGTTATCATAAGCATTGCGGGTTCCGGTAGAAAGACCGTTTGTCCAAGAACCAAATTCCATATCCAGACCATTATAAATAGCCTGACCGGTATTATGTACACCTCCCCAATCGGATACCACTACCCCATTAAATCCCCATTCATCACGGAGAATGTCTTTGAGCAAGCGTTTGTTATGACAGGCATGTTCACCTTGATAAAGGTTATAGGCACCCATAATTGCCCACGCTCCCCCTTCTTGAACAGCCGCTTTGAAAGCCGGGAGATATATTTCATAAAGGGCACGGTCAGTCAAATGTACATTGGTAGTATGGCGTTTAAATTCCTGATTATTCAGAGCGTAGTGTTTTACGCAGGCTGCCACTCCGTTCTCCTGTACCCCCTTAATATAAGGGACTACCATTATAGAGGATAAATACGGATCCTCCCCCATATATTCAAAGTTACGTCCGTTTAAAGGAGTACGACAGATATTTACCCCGGGACCCAAAAGAATGTCTTTTTTGCGGTAACGCGCTTCCTCACCAATACTCTTTCCATAAAGATACGACATTTCGGGATTCCATGTAGCCGAAAGACAAGTCAATGCAGGAAAAGCGATACAGGAATCGTTTGTCCACCCGGCCTGATTCCATTTATCCCACAAAACCTCGGGACGGATACCATGAGGACCATCTGTTGTCCATACTTCAGGAATACCTAGACGGGGTACTCCGGGAGAACTGAATTTGGACTGAGCGTGAATCATCGCCACCTTTTCTTCAAGCGTCATGCGAGTTAATGCATCTTTCACCCGTTCTTCAACAGACTTATTTGTATCCAGATATACTGGTGTCTGTGCCAAAGCAGGCAATGCAGCCGCCATGAACAAGCTCAATAAAGTTAATTTGAATTTCATGTTTGTTACTTACATTAAAGGCCACACAATTAGGCTATGTTATTTTTAATCCTATCAATGACCGCAAAGATAGAATGCCCTTAACTCCATAAGAGGAGAAATCGTCCTTTCCATGATACATTTATGTCCTCTCCATTAAAAAGCTCATTTTTAACATCTCATTCTCGGCTAAAAGCTTTACTTTTGTATGGTAATCATAAACACGCTTAATCTCAAAATCCCCGCTATGAAAAGGAAATCGTTACTATGCCTATTTCTTATCATATCTGTTGCCATTCACGGAAATATCTATTTTAAGCATTTAGGCAAATCAGATGGTCTGTCACAAATATCTGTACTTCTATCTGCCAGGACGAACTGGACAGAATGTGGTTTGGTACACTCGAAGGCTTGAACTGCTACGATGGGAACCAAATGAAACCTATAAACCTTCTCCGGACAATAAAGATTATTTTGGCGGTAATGAAATATCACACATAGTAAGTGACAAACAAGGTAATCTATTCTTTACTTCTGATGGGAAACTGATCCGTTATGATCTACATAAAGATCGTTTTTTATCTCTACCACTACGCACACAAACTCTATTCGCACACAACCATACAATATGGACAGCTGTTAATGATAGTGTCTTCCAATGGGACCGGGAACAAGAAACATTCAGATTCGTCTACCAAGCCCCTTTCCATAAAACAATCATCCGCCTTTATGTAGATGCCAATAACAGTCTCTGGCTGGGTACCCGAAACGGACTTTACAGAACCGATAACATCCATAATCCTTCATCCCCCGTCTGCGTGATTCCAAATATCAACGTGCTTTCATTGTACCGGGACAGCCGTGGAACGATGTGGGTGGCCACCTTCCGCAACGGCATGTACAAGATAGAGAACGGAATCAGCCAACAAATTACCATCCAAAAGGAATTCGGTATCTCCAGCAATGATGTGCGTTGCTTTGTGGAAGACAACGAGGGAAGTATTTGGCTGGGTACCTTCAACGGACTGAACAAAATAGATACCTTAGGGCATATTTCTTACTATCAAAGAGGAAGCAAACCCGGAAGCCTATGCCACTCTTCTATTTTTTCACTTCACAAAGACCGACAAGGTACTATTTGGGTGGGCACCTACTATGGTGGTGTCAACTACTTCAACCCCGAAGTGGATATCTTTCACCACTATACCGAAAGTATCGGCAACGAAAACGGATTAAGCTTTCCTTTCATCGGAAACATGGTGGAAGACAAGCGTGGAGACGTATGGATTTGTACCGAAGGAGGTGGTCTGAACTGTCTGGAACGGGAAACCGGACGTTTCACTCACTACCTAATGGACGCAAAATCAGCCCACGGACCTTTCTACAACCTAAAATGCATTACCTACGATGCCGCAAACGACCAACTCTACATAGGTACTCACAAACAGGGCGGCTTGTGCTTCGACATTCCAAGCAAGAAAGTTGTCTTCCACTCCAAAGCATTTGGAAATACCTGGACAAAGGTAACGTTCAGAAATGAGAAAATCTATCTCCTTACGGGAGAAGGGATGTTTGTCAAAGAAGGAAAAGGGAACTTCCAAAAACTATTCCCTCAAATCCCGGAAGCAAATACAGAAGGAAGCAATTTTCTGATAGATTCTCAAAACTACCTTTGGATAACCCATTGGAGGAGAATTGTACGTATCAACATGAACAATCCGCAAGAAAAATATATCTATCAATACGGTGAAAAAGGATTGGGAAACTATTATGTGCAGAGCATGGCGGAAAGTCACGATGGTACCTTTATTTCGGTACCTCCGGAAGCGGCATCTATCGGTTCGACGGAAAAAAAGAGCAATTACAGCTTGCACAGATATTGATGCTGACTATTGCTACAATATGGATATCACCACCAAAGGTTATCTGGCAATCAGTAACGACCATGGTCTTCTCATTTATCATCCACAGACCAAGGAGAAGCAGCTAATTGATGTGGAGAGTTTGCACCTCTCTGCTATCAACGAAGGTTGCGGACTTCTGATTTGCCGTAACGGAGAAACCTTTGTAGGTGGTATAGAAGGTATGAGTTCGTTCATGAACTCCTCGTTGCAGAAAATAGCCCCCAATTACAACCTTTATTTTTCTTCTTTAGTAGTAAACAATCAGGTTATCTCCGTCGGAACGGACGATGGTATTCTGAAAAATGCTTTACCCTTTGTCCGACAAATAGAATTGAACCACAAAGAGAATAACTTCTCCATCAGTTTTTCTTCGAACAATTACGTTAATAATACTGACAGAAAAATATATGAATACAAGTTGGAAGGATTCAGCAAAGAGTGGAGCAAAACCAACGGTAATACTGTGGTATTCACCAATATCCCCCCCGGAAAGTACAAACTGGTAATACGTGAACAACAACAGAGTCTACTCGACGAAATACATGCTATCGAACTCCCCATCCTTATTCATCATCCCTGGTGGAACACCTGGTGGATGTGGATTCTTTATCTCTGCACAATCACTGTCATTGGCTGGAATATTTTCAGTGAAGCACGTTCCAAGATGCAACTCCGCGCCTCACTGGCACAAGAAAAACTGGAAAAAGAGAAGAATGAAGAACTGATACAAGCCAAGTTGCAGTTCTTTGCCAATATCTCTCACGAGTTTCGTACACCGCTAACACTCATTATCGCACAAATTGAAGCACTGTTACAAGTCAATAGCCTCTCTCCTTTTCTGCGCAGTCGCCTGACAAAAATCTACAGAAACACATTCCAGTTCAAAGAGCTGATCTCAGAGCTACTGGATTTCCGGAAGATGGAACGTGGGAAACTGCATCTAAACGTTTGCCAAATGGACCTCATCCCCTACTTGAGACAAATTCATCAAGATTTCATAGACCAAGCGAACTTACAGAATATACAGTTCATATTCCATACAGAAACAGAAAACTTGTTGTGCTGGTTCGATGGACGACAATTGAGGAAAGTCCTCACCAATCTACTTTCCAATGCCTTTAAACATACGCCCGAAAAAGGAAAAATAGAATTGTCAATCACTGATAAAGGAGATTCTATTTATATTAAGGTGATAGACTCCGGCAAAGGTATTCCCCCAAAGGCCCTACCGTTCATCTTCGACCGCTTCTACCAGGCGGACGAAAACTTTTCTTCACCCGGTAGTGGTATCGGCCTGGCTCTTTCAAAGGGTATTGTAGAACTACACCACGGTCAAATCGAAGTGCAAAGTGCAATAGATTATGGAAGTATCTTCACAGTAATACTACCCAAAGAAAATCTCTTTAAAGATGACAACGATGTCACCTTCATAGAGGCAACAAAAGCGGAATCTGCAACAATACTCGCACCATTCACAGAAACGACAGAAACAGAAGAATGTGCAGAAACACCGGAACCTATTTCCATTGGAAGGACGGACAAGGACTGCGTACTCATTGTAGAGGATAACGAAGAACTGCTCCAACTGCTCACCGATCTACTCTCGCCACTCTACCGGATAGTTATTGCGATGAACGGCAAGGACGGACTACAAAAAGCAATGGAAGAACGTCCCGACCTTATACTAAGCGATGTCATGATGCCGAAAATGGACGGTATTGAGATGTGTTCCAAGATAAAAACCGACTTCGACCTCTGCCACACCCCCGTAGTACTGCTCACAGCCCTCACTTCGAACGACAAAAAGTTGGAAGGACTGCAATGCGGTGCCGACGAATACATTGGGAAACCTTTCAACAACAAAATGCTGCAAGCTCGCATTGCCAATATACTGCGTAACCGAAAACTGCTAAAACAGAAATTCAGCCAGAAAATGACAACTAGTGAATCTCCTGCTGAAATTGAGATACAAGCACTAGCGCTTAACCCTATTGATGCCAAGTTTCTGGAACAGTTAGAGGAAACGGTCAAAGCCCATCTCTCAGACTCAGAATTCGACGTCGGTGCCCTAGCCAAGGAAATGGCTTTAAGCGTAGCGCATTCTACAATAAACTGAAAGCCTTGAGCTGTATGTCTCCTAACGAGTTCATTATGAATGCCCGCCTGAAATACGCAGCAGAACTGTTGAGAAATCATCCCGAGCTACAAATCACGGAAATAGCCTATCAGACAGGATTCAGTTCTCTACGTTACTTCCGGCATTGCTTCAAAGCCTGTTTCAATCAAGTCACCACAAGAGTACAGAGGAAAGTGAAAAATCCCGTTCTGCTATTGTTGCTGAACGGGATTCACTCTTTGATACCCTGAGCCTATTGATTACATGTTTTTTAAAT
>ENA-OQCK01000015-OQCK01000015.1-human-gut-metagenome-genome-assembly--contig:-NODE-15-length-93342-cov-18.824159_pt1 | contig 93342 bp, 99 predicted proteins | sample MGYA00242498_ERZ504578 | MGnify/ENA primary metagenome ERZ504578 (study PRJEB26092, sample SAMD00036229) | human gut metagenome | host: Homo sapiens | study: EMG produced TPA metagenomics assembly of...
AAAAATAAAATGATAAAGTGGGGAAAGTATAAAAAATAGCTTGGTTGCTTTTTAAATTCAAATGGATTGATTATCTTTGCAATCAAATTTTCGCGAACGAATGAAAATTAAGGAAATAGTAAGTGCCTTGAAAGGTTCGCGCCTCTGCCTTTGCAAGACGGATTTGATAATGCCGGATTGCAAGTTGGACTGACAGAAGCGGAAGCAACAGGGGCTTTGTTGTGTCTGGACGTTACTGAAGCTGTTGTGGATGAAGCTGTCATGTTGGGATACAACCTGATTATATCACATCATCCACTTATATTTAAAGGTTATAAATCTATTATTGGTCGGGATTACATTGAACGGTGTGTTTTGAAAGCCATTAAAAATGATATTGTCATTTATTCGGCACATACCAATCTGGATAATGCACCCGGAGGTGTCAATTATAAAATAGCTGAAAAGATAGGTCTCAGAAATGTACGCATATTAGACCCGAAAGAAGAATATTTATTGAAGCTTGTAACTTTTGTGCCGGATGCACAGGCTGATAGAGTGAGAAAAGCTTTATTTGAAGCCGGTTGTGGTTGCATAGGTAATTATGATTCATGCAGCTATAATTTGGAAGGTGAGGGGACTTTCCGTGCGCAGAAAGGAGCCAGTCCGTTCTGTGGAGAAATAGGCGAATTGCATAAGGAGTCCGAGGTGCGTATAGAAACGATTCTTCCGGTTTTTAAAAAGGCTATGGCGGTAAAAGCATTATTGGCAACACATCCTTATGAAGAACCGGTTTTTGATTTTTATCCGTTGAAAAATACTTGGACACAAGTAGGTTCGGGGGTGATCGGAGAATTGGAAGAACCTGAAACCGAACTGGATTTCTTGAAACGCATCAAGAAGACGTTCGAAGTGGGCTGTCTGCGACATACTCGTTTATCTGGTCGTTTGATACAGAAAGTAGCGTTATGCGGTGGTGCTGGAGCATTTTTATTGCCTAAAGCGGTAAGTGCCGATGCTGATGTATTTATCACGGGTGAAGTGAAATATCATGATTATTTCAATTACGAGAATAATATTCTGGTAGCTGAAGTAGGTCATTATGAGAGTGAGCAGTATACAAAAGAAATATTTTATTCAATCATGCAGGAGATGTTTCCGGAACTGGAAGTCCAGATAACCCGGGTAAATACAAATCCTATTAAATATTTGTAAGAAAAAACTATGGCTAGAGAAGCAAAGAAAGACCCGAGCGAATTAACAGTGGAAGAAAAGCTGAAGGCTTTGTATCAGTTGCAGACCATGTTGTCTGAAATCGATAAGATTAAGACCCTGAGAGGGGAACTTCCTCTTGAAGTTCAAGACCTTGAAGATGAGGTCGCCGGTTTGAGTACTCGTATCGAGAAAATTAAAGCTGATATCGAGGAACTGAAATCAAACATTGCGACTAAGAAAATTGAAATTGAGACAGCTAAGACTTCTGTTGAAAAATATAAAGCTCAGCAGGATAATGTGCGTAATAATCGCGAATATGATGTGTTGACAAAGGAAATTGAATTCCAGTCATTGGAAATCGAGCTTTGCGAGAAACGCATAAAGGAATATATTGCAGCGGAAAAAGCAAAGAGCGAGGAGATAGAGCACAGTAATCAAGACTTGGATGAAAGAAAGAAGGACTTGGAAGCGAAGAAATCCGAATTGGAAGAAATTGTTTCTGAAACCAAGCAGGAAGAAGAAAAGCTGAGAGAGAAAGCAAAAGTATTGGAAACAACTATCGAACCGCGTCTGTTGCAGGCGTTTAAACGTATCCGTAAAAATTCTCGAAATGGGTTGGGAATTGTGTATGTTCAGCGTGATGCATGTGGTGGTTGTTTTAACAAGATTCCGCCCCAGAAACAGCTTGATATCCGTATGCGTAAGAAAATTATCGTATGTGAATATTGTGGTCGTATCATGATTGATCCTGAATTGGCAGGTGTGATTGCTGAACAGCACTTGGAAACTGTCAAGAGATAATATCGCCTGAAGCAGTATCTTTTTCTTTGTGGAAAAAGAATTTCATCACATTCTGAGCAAGATCTTGTAAGGAGATGTTGCTTAGAATGTTTTTTATATATCTACAGTTCTGAATAGTGGGGAATCTCTGGTAGAAAAAGATATGTTTTTGTATTGTAATCAATATGGCAGCAGTAATGATTCAATCCGTTGCTGACAATCAGATAATCAACTTTCAGAACCATGTTATACCTGGTTATCTGATCAAATACTGTTTGTGTGATTTCTATATGTGGAGCTTTGTACTCCACAATCAGTTTGGCACTTAGATCTTTGTTGTAGAGCACAGTATCACAACGTTTTTTTGTTCCGTTTAAGTCTAGTTGTATTTCGTTGGCCAGTAATCCCTTCGGATATCCTTTATAATCCGTCAGGTAATGAACAAAATGTTGTCTTACCCATTCTTCCGGAGTAAGGGCGACATATCTCTTGCGGAGCATATCGAAAATAACATTTTTTCCATTTCGCTCCGCGATTTTAATTTCGTAGGATGGTAAGTTTAATGATAACATTTAGTAAATTTGCATAAGTGTAACTCGGTAATAACCGATGCAAAAATACAAAAGATTATGAAAACAAAAGAGGAAATTGTAGCAAACTGGCTTCCCCGCTACACAAAAAGAAGCTTGAATGATTTCGGAGAATACATCCTTCTGACCAATTTCAATAAATATGTGGAACTTTTTGCCGACAAATTTAATGTGCCGGTACTAGGACGTGATGCCAATATGACTTCGGCACATGCGGAAGGAATCACTATTATTAATTTTGGCATGGGAAGTCCCAATGCTGCTATCATTATGGATTTGCTAGGGGCCATCCAGCCTAAAGCATGTTTGTTTTTAGGTAAATGTGGGGGCATAGATAGGAAAAATAAGTTGGGAGATCTGATTCTGCCCATTGCAGCTATTCGTGGAGAAGGAACATCCAATGATTATTATCCGCCTGAGGTACCTGCGTTACCTGCATTTATGTTGCAGCGTGCCGTCTCGTCGGCTATCCGCGACCATGCCCGCGATTATTGGACCGGAACGGTATATACTACCAACCGCCGTATATGGGAGCATGATGAGGGGTTTAAAAAGTATCTCCTTAAAACGCGTGCCATGTGTGTGGATATGGAAACGGCTACGCTGTTTACTACCGGTTTTTACAATCATATTCCTACTGGAGCATTACTTCTGGTATCCGACCAGCCGATGATTCCTGAAGGGGTGAAGACGGAGAAAAGCGACAGTATTGTAACGCAGCAATATGTAGAGGAGCATGTGGAGATTGGTATTGCTTCATTACAAATGATTATTGAGGAAAAGAAAACAGTCAAGCACTTAAAATTTGACTGGTAATTTTACTGTGTATGGCAAAAGAAACAACATACGAAGAAATAGCCCGTGAACTGAAAAACCGTATCTATAAGCCTGTTTATTATCTAATGGGTGAAGAATCTTATTATATAGATCGGATATCTGAGTATATAGCACAAACGGTGTTAAATGAAAATGAAAAAGAATTCAATCAGACTATTGTCTATGGGGCTGATACAGATATCGCGACTGTTATCAATGCAGCCAAGCGTTATCCCATGATGTCCAAATATCAAGTTGTAATAGTAAAAGAAGCTCAGAATATAAAGAATATTGAAGAGCTTGCTTATTATCTCCAGAAACCTTTGGATTCTACAATTCTGGTGTTATGCCATAAACATGGTACATTGGATAGAAGAAAAAAATTGGCAGCTGAAATAGAGAAAGTAGGTGTCCTTTTCGAATCGAAAAAGATTAAGGATGCTCAGCTTCCTGGCTTTATATCTTCTTACTTGAAACGTCGTTCGGTAGAAATAGAGCCTAAGGCTTCAGAAATGATGGCGGAATTTGTTGGAGCAGATTTAAGCCGTATGGCCGGAGAGTTGGAAAAATTAATTATCACGCTTCCAAGAGAGCAAAAGCGAATTACTCCTGAACAGATAGAACGTAACATTGGCATAAGTAAGGATTATAATAATTTTGAACTTAGGAATGCTTTGGTGGCAAAGGATGTTTTCAAGGCTAATCAGATAATAAAATATTTTGAGGAGAACCCCAAAACAAATCCTTTGCAAATGACCTTGTCTGTGTTATTCAATTTCTTCTCTAATTTGATGCTTGCATATTATGCTCCTGATAAGTCAGAGCAGGGTATAGCCAATCAGCTGGGGCTTAAATCACCATGGCAATCTAAAGACTATATGGCTGCTATGAGAAAATATAGCGGAGTAAAGGTGATGCAAATTATTGGTGAGATTCGTTACTGTGATGCAAAATCAAAAGGAGTGGGTAATCCATCTTTGGAGGATGGAGATTTGCTGCGAGAACTTGTATACAAAATTCTTCATTAACTAACGAGGTCAAACAAGATTCCGCTATCCCGATGCTTTTGTTTTTTTAAGTGTCGGGATTCTTTTTATCCTTTCTCTTAGCAGAAATCCTGTTGATGACTCAATTGAGAATAATATTTTACATTCATACTTTTATTATTACCTCATTTAATGCTACAGTTATGTTTTTGTTCTCTATTTTTCTAGATGATGAGAGATGGATGATGAGAAAAATAGTATTAACTTGCTTATTCCTAGATTGATAGACCATTTTTCGCCTTCTTAGAATCGCGTATTTTAAAGGGAATGTCTGTTTGTACATGAATAATGGCAGTATTTAGCCTTTTCGGAGTAAAATGAATAAGAAGAATGGGAATGGAAAGAATGCAGATGAAGCAAGTAAACAGCGACAATTTATTTTTTGTAAATTCATACGTTAGTTTAAATTTTGAATCCATACTTTGTTTTCTTATCGTGTATTCTATGATTCTCATTATCTTATGAATCCCATAAAGCGAAAATGGGCTAAAACTTGGATGGGGAGTTCTTGTCTTTACCATGAAAAATACATTGATACTTGTAAAATAGGAAAACAAAATATTCATAGGATCAAGCTGGAGCGTAAAACAGAGAAAATTCACTTTTAGAAATAATTATAATTTAATTTTGTAATCTTACATCTGTAAACTTTCCTAATATAGGAGATATTATAAGCTTTGCAGGTTTAACAATGAAAATAATACAAATGTAAACAAGGTAGTAGTCAAGAGTGAAGATTACATATATAAATGTATATGAATAATTATTTATCTCTTATTTTATTGCGATAATATGCTTGAAACCAGTGTTTTATATCTTGTCGATAAAGTGGTTAATAACTTGTATGCATTTTATTTACTTATATAATCATATTTATTTGTAAATATATCATTTTTGTTGTGTATATATTATAGATAATCAGTATTTTATATAGTCATGCATAAAGTGATAATTATAGTATTTTTAGGAGCGGTTTACGTGTGTAAATCTTAATTTATTTCCAATAATATACTCATACTTTACTTTTGTAAGATGTACATTTCTATATTGTAAATTTGCATTTATGAATTATATTAATTACTTTTGTATCTGTAAATTTTGCCTTATACTTTTGTAAATGAAGGAAAGAATCGCTCAAATAATCCAGAAAGAAGATATGACTGCAGCTCAATTTGCAGAGAAGATTGGAATTTCACCTTCCTCTCTTTCCCATATTCTTAGTGGTAGGAATAATCCTAGCTTGGAAGTCGTCATGAAAATACACAAAGCGTGTGACTATATCAGTTTAGACTGGTTACTCTATGGTGAAGGACAAATGGAAACGGATGTTGATTCAGACAATAACATTCATTATACGCCTTCTTTGTTTGATGAGAATTCATTATTTACGCCCGAACGTCCAGTTTCTCCGGAATATCGCAAGGAAAATGAGGTTAAAACACCACTTATTCTCCTAAAGAGATTGTGCGTGAGGAAATTAAGTATGTGGAAATACCTGCCAAAAAAATCACTGAAATAAGAATATTCTTTGATAATGGGACTTATGAAACGTTCAAGCCTGAAAATTAGGGTGGGAATCCACTAAAATGCCGGTTAGCAGAATAAGATTTGGGTAAATTCGTGTATCTTTGCATAGAAAACGAATTTACCCAATTTTATTTCATGAAAAAATATATTTTAGACCTTGTGGTTACACAGAACATAAAATTGCATGCCAATTATGTTCTGATAAAATTGACTCATGCCAACCCATTGCCCGAGATGCTGCCGGGTCAGTTTGCTGAGATACGTATTGACGGTTCCAATACAACTTTTCTCCGCCGTCCTATTTCTATTAATTATGTGGATAAAACAACCAATGAAGTTTGGTTCCTGGTGCAATTAGTTGGCGATGGCACTCGCAAACTAGCCACTGTGAAACAAGGAGATATTGTTAATGTGGTGATGCCTCTCGGCAATGGATTTACAATGCCCCGGAATGTGACAAAGGTAAAGCCGCTACTGGTTGGCGGTGGTGTGGGTACCGCCCCGATGTTGATGCTCGGTGCTGAGTTAGTGAAAATGGGATGTACGCCTGCTTTCCTGCTAGGCGCACGTTCATCCAAAGATCTGTTGCAGCTGGAGTATTTTGAGAAATTAGGTAAGGTGTATACAACAACTGAAGATGGAAGTATGGGCGAGAAAGGCTATGTGACACAGCATAGCATCTTGCATACAGATCGGTTTGATATGATATACACCTGTGGTCCAAAACCCATGATGATTTCGGTAGCTAAATACGCCAAAGTTCATGGAATAGAATGTGAGGTTTCACTGGAAAATAGGATGGCTTGTGGTGTCGGTGCATGCTTATGCTGTGTGGAGAACACGGACGAAGGGCATTTGTGTGTTTGTAAAGAGGGTCCTGTATTTAATATAAAGAAACTATTATGGCAGATTTAAGTGTAAATATCGGCGATTTAAAGCTTTGTAACCCGGTTATGACAGCATCGGGTACCTTTGGATACGGAAAAGAATTTGAGGACTTTGTAGACCTCGAAAAAATTGGTGGCATCATTGTAAAAGGGACTACCCTTCATCATCGTGAGGGTAATCCTTACCCACGTATGGCAGAGACCCCTATGGGGATGCTTAATGCGGTAGGGTTACAGAATAAAGGGGTAGATTATTTTGTTGAACATATCTATCCACAGATAAGGGATATCCATACTAATATGATCGTTAATGTATCCGGATCTGCTGTAGAGGATTATGTGAAGACTGCCGAAATCATCAATGATCTGGATAATATTCCCGCTATAGAATTGAATATCTCATGCCCTAATGTAAAGCAGGGCGGTATGGCCTTCGGGGTTTCCGCATGCGGGTGTTCCGAGGTTGTAAAAGCTGTACGTAATGTGTATAAAAAGACGCTGATCGTAAAATTATCTCCCAATGTGACAGACATCACAGAAATAGCACGTGCGGCCGAGGCTTCCGGTGCGGACAGTGTATCTCTGATCAATACCCTGCTGGGGATGGCTGTCGATGCTGAAAAGCGTCGGCCTGTACTTTCCACTATTACCGGCGGCATGAGTGGTGCAGCTGTGAAACCAATCGCATTGCGTATGGTATGGCAAGTCGCTAAAGCAGTAAATATTCCTGTCATTGGACTAGGGGGGATCATGGGCTGGAAGGATGCTGTGGAGTTTATGTTGGCAGGTGCCACCGCAATACAGATAGGTACTGCCAACTTCATAGACCCAGCTATTACTGTCAAAGTTTCAGAAGGAATAAATGACTATTTGGAACGTCATGGATATACATCTGTAAAAGATATAATAGGTGCTTTGGAAGTCTGAAAATTTTATCTTTTAAATTATAGCCCTGCGAGAGTGTAGATGAATAAATTGAAGCATCTCTTGCAGGGCTTTTTTTTTTTATAACCTTCTCTAGATGGAATGAGTATAAAAATGGTTTCCGTTGCAACTTGTTACATGGGTATAAAATGATAACTTCAATTATTTTTTTTCGATGAAATGGCTTGTTTTTGAAAAAACGGAGTAGAAAAATACTTGAAAAAGCTTTATTAATATATAAGGGAAAGGAAGATGAACTTAGATTACACTTAAGGAGAGAACATCTTTTCGGATATGATATAAGCAAAAGAAAAGAGGTAAAAGCCCTATGACGAACATGGCTTTTACCTCTTTATTATTTATATATATTTTTTATTTCAACAAATCGGGTCTTAGCCGCTGTGTCCTTTCTAATGACTGCTGAAGTTCCCATTCTTTAATCTTTGCCTCGTGTCCGGATAACAACACATCGGGAACTTGCCATCCTTTGTATTCTGCAGGACGAGTGTATACAGGAGCAGCTAACAGATTGTCTTGAAAAGAATCGGACAATGCCGATTGTTCGTCAGAAATGACCCCGGGAATAATACGAACTACGGCATCGGCAATAACGGCGGCAGCAACTCCCCACCTGTCAAAACATAATCACCGATACTGATTTCTTTCGTAATGAAATGTTCACGTATTCTATAGTCTATACCCTTAAAATGGCCACATAGAATAATTAAATTCTTTGCGAGTGAAAGTGAGTTGGCCATCGGCTGGTTAAACTGCTCTCCATCTGGAGATGTAAATATTATTTCGTCATACTCGCGTTCTGCTTTCAAAGCTGAGATGCATCGGTCTATCGGTTCAATCTTCATCACCATACCGGCAAATCCACCGAAGGGATAATCGTCTACTTTGCGATAACGGTCGTATGCATAATCACGCAAATTATGTATATGTATTTCTGCAATTCCTTTTTTCTGCGCACGGCTCATGATAGAGCAGTTAAAGAAGCCTTCCAGCATCTCGGGTAAAACGGTAATGATGTCTATTCTCATATTCGGTTATTTTTTGCAAAAGTAGCAAATTCCTCTTTGTCGGAAGGTGTTTTTCATTCAAAAATAGCTATTTTTGCGGGAAAACTACCTTTTATATATGACAGAAATAGAAAGAATAGACCAATTGCGCGAGGAGCTTCATCGACATAACTATAATTATTATGTATTGAATGCGCCTGAGATTACAGACCAGGAGTTTGACAAGCTGATGCGTGAACTTCAGGATCTGGAAGAAAAACATCCGGAACATAGAGATGAGAACTCGCCCAGTATGCGTGTGGGAAGTGATATAAACAAAAACTTCATGCAGGTGGTACATAAATATCCCATGCTTTCATTGACTAACACCTATTCGGAAACGGAAGTAACCGAGTTTTATGACAGGGTAAAGAAGTCCTTGAACGAAGATTTTGAGATTTGTTGTGAAATGAAATACGATGGTACTTCTATTTCGCTGACTTACGAGAACGGGAAATTGGTGCGTGCTGTGACGCGTGGTGATGGCGTGCAAGGAGATGATGTGACAGGCAATGTGAAGACCATCCGCAGTATCCCTTTGGTGTTGCATGGAAAGGGGTATCCTGAAGCATTTGAAATTCGTGGGGAGATTTTGATGCCTTGGGTGGTGTTTGAGGAATTGAACAAAGAACGAGAAGCCCGCGAAGAACCGTTGTTCGCTAATCCCCGCAACGCAGCTTCGGGAACATTGAAGTTGCAGAATTCTGCCATTGTGGCATCCCGCAAGCTGGATGCATACCTTTATTATTTGCTTGGAGATAATTTGCCGTGCGACGGTCATTATGAAAATTTGAAAGAAGCGGAGAAATGGGGATTTAAAATTTCTGATCTTACTCGCAAATGCAAAACATTGCAGGAAGTATTTGATTTCATCAAATACTGGGATGTGGAGCGTAAGAATCTGCCTGTAGCTACGGACGGAATAGTACTGAAAGTGAATTCTTTGCGACAGCAGCGTAATTTGGGTTTTACGGCAAAATCACCCCGATGGGCCATTGCATACAAGTTTCAGGCCGAACAGGCACTTACCCGTTTGAACAAGGTGACCTATCAAGTGGGAAGAACAGGTGCTGTGACTCCGGTGGCCAATCTGGATCCCGTACAGCTATCCGGAACCGTGGTAAAGCGTGCTTCACTCCATAATGCAGACATCATAGAAGGGCTGGATTTGCATATCGGCGATATGGTTTATGTAGAAAAAGGGGGCGAGATTATTCCAAAAATTGTAGGTGTGGACAAGAACGCCCGTATTATGATAGGTGATAAAGTAAAGTTTATTACTTATTGCCCCGAGTGTGGCAGTAAATTGGTGCGCTATGAAGGTGAAGCTGCTTATTATTGTACCAATGATGCCGCTTGCCCCCCACAGATCAAGGGAAAAATAGAACATTTTATCAGCCGTAGGGCTATGGATATTGATGGACTCGGTCCGGAAACGGTAGATCAGTTTTACCAGGAAGGATTGATACGTGATGTTGCCGATCTGTATACTTTAAAAACATCGGATATCATCAACCTGGAACGTATGGGAGAAAAATCCGCCGAGAATATAATAAAAGGTATAGAGCAGTCCAAAGAAGTGCCGTTTGAAAGGGTGCTCTTTGCATTGGGTATCCGTTTTGTGGGTGAAACTGTGGCGAAGAAGGTGGCGAAATCCTTTAAGTCGATGGATGCTTTGGCAGACGCGAGTTTAGATGATTTGATTCATGTCGATGAAATCGGAGAAAAAATAGCACAGAGTATCTTGTTGTACTTTGCTAATCCGAAGAATCGTGACATTATAGAGCGTCTTCGTGTGGCGGGTGTGAGATTGGAAGCTGATGAGGAGGATACTTCGGGACACACTGACAAATTGGCAGGGAAATCTATTGTGATTAGTGGGGTTTTCGCCCATCATTCGCGTGACGAATATAAGGAGTTAATTGAAAAGCATGGTGGTAAGAATGTGGGAAGTATTTCGTCCAAGACCAGCTTTGTTCTGGCGGGTGACAATATGGGGCCCAGTAAACTGGAGAAAGCGCAGAAACTGGGTGTGACCATTGTGAGCGAAGAGGAGTTTCTGCAAATGATAGAGTGACTTTTTAGCGAGTATAAACTAAAAATAGTGTGATTTTTATCGCTAAAAGAGAAAATATTCGTACTTTTGTAGGCTATTAAATAAGAATTTATAATTCATTTATGATACAGACAAGATTAAAAGGCATGGGAGTAGCGTTGATTACTCCTTTCAAGGAAGATGACAGCGTTGATTATGATGCGTTACTTCGTCTGGTTGATTACCAGCTTCAAAATGGAACAGATTTTTTGTGCGTGTTGGGAACCACGGCTGAAACCCCGACTTTGACTAAAGAAGAAAAAGACAAGATAAAACGTTTGATAATCGAAAGAGTGAATGGACGTATCCCTATTCTGCTGGGAGTTAGCAGCAACTGTACCCGTGCTGTTGTGGAAACGCTGAAAAATGATGATATGACAGGAGTTGATGCCGTACTTGTTGCTGTACCTTATTATAACAAACCTTCCCAGGAAGGTATTTACCAACACTATAAAGCGATTGCTGAAGCGACGGATCTTCCTGTGGTTCTTTATAATGTACCGGGACGTACCGGTGTGAACATGACTGCTGAGACCACCTTGCGTCTGGCACGCGATTTCAAGAATATTATCGCTATCAAGGAGGCATCGGGTAATATTACTCAGATGGATGATATCATCAAGAATAAACCGGCTAATTTTGATGTGATTTCGGGTGATGATGGTATTACATTTCCTTTGATTACTTTGGGTGCTGTAGGGGTTATCTCGGTTATCGGTAATGCATTTCCGCGTGAATTCAGTCGTATGACTCGTTTGGCATTACAGGGTGATTTTGCAAATGCATTGACTATTCATCATAGGTTTACGGAATTATTCAGCCTGTTGTTCGTAGATGGTAATCCTGCCGGGGTGAAGGCTATGTTGAATGTAATGGGGCTGATTGAAAATAAATTACGTTTGCCACTTGTACCGACTCGTATCACAACATTTGAAAAGATGCGTGCTATTTTGGATGAATTGAAAATTAAATGCTGATAAAGGAATTTTTTTAATTAGATAAGACTGGTGTTTCGTCATTAAAAACACCAGTCTTTTTTTATGCCTGTCTGTTCGTTCTTTGATATATTATACCTGTAAGATTCTATATCTTTCACGCGTAACATTACTAATCTTTCACCTGATACATTAGTAACGTGTTACCCGACACGTTACTAACCTGTCGGTCTGTATGTTAGTAACCTTTGAAACGCCTTGTTTTTTAAAAAAGAACAAGCGCTTGTTTAAAGATGAACTGTTCTTTTCAGGTGTGTGAGAAGTTGTGTTGGTCGTCATTGTTTCGTTGGAGAAGGTGTAGGCGTGATTGGGGATAATTTCAATGCTTCCAAGAAGCGTTCCCAAGTTCTTCTAAACCATAATGCTTCTTTTTTATATGCTGCAAAGATATAAGAACGGAAAAATGGTAGACCTGTAGAAGCGCGGAGGTGTTTAACAGGGGATTTTCCCCCAAGAATTACAACTGAGCCATTTAAATTTAAAAAAAGAGAGAAAATACAAGAAAAGACCATCAGAAAAGATGGCCTTCTTTGTGATCGCGACAGGATTCAAACCTGTAACCGGCTGATCCGTAGTCAGCTACTCTAATTCAGTTGAGCTACGCGACCATTGTTTAATATTTTTAGTAGTGACCGCGACAGGATTCAAACCTGTAACCGCTGATCCGTAGTCAGCTACTCTATTCAGTTGAGCTACGCGGCCATTGCAAAACTAATCGAACTTCTTTTGGTAGTGACCGCGACAGGATTCAAACCTGTAACCGGCTGATCCGTAGTCAGCTACTCTATTCAGTTGAGCTACGCGGCCATTATTTATTGTTCTTTTGTTTTAACGGGTGCAAAGATACGGACTTTTTTTGAAAATGCAAGCGTTTTACTAAAACTTTTTTCTAAAAATTATTCGATGAAACGGGAGTTAAACAACTGCCAGCCCAGTGTTAAACCTACATTCCAATCGTTAGACGGTGAACTATAGTGGTTTACATAAGCACTGATAGAACCGAACGATAATTGAAAAACTAATGAGATTTCTCCAAGATATTCGAATTTTGTGAAAGCTTTCCCGTAATATGCTTGTCCATATTCATCTTTCTTGATAGGAAAGATGGGTACAAATCCATAAAATTCTCCGCGTAATTGAAAAGACTCGCTTACTGGTAGATGGGCATGGCGCCGACTCCGGCATATTGATTAGCACGGAAAGCCTCATTATAGGTTACTTTGCTATGGGCTGTCGGAGTGAATTCTCCTGCCTGCATTAATGTAGCCGTATAATTATTGGAGAAATTTCGGGATGAGTAATACGCCTCTAGATACGCTCCCAAGGTAAACTTAGGACTTACCTTATGGTATGTTTCGTTCTGATATGAAACTTGAAGCCAGGATTGTACCTTTTTATAAGGTTCCGGTGTGTCTTTAGTCACTTTGGATGCACCTGATCTGAAATGTTCTGTGCCGGTGAAAATTTGTGCAGCCATTTTTTCACGACTTCCTTGTGTGGCAAACTGGCGGGCATTCAAGGTGCTTCCTTCCAATACGATAGAGCCTCCGAAGATAGAATAAGTGCTTTTATCATGTTTTGTCTCGCTGAAGTCGATGATATTGGTTTGGAAGTACCTGTCTTCCATACGGGCTATACCTACACCGAATTCAGCTTTCTTACGGCTTAGAAACGGTAATGACACCTTCAATTTTACAAACTCTTCTCTTTTCTTGTTGAAAGCCGGATTGTCTTTATTGGAAAAGAATTTGGCTTCTTTGAAATAATCGAAGGTAGAGATCGAGGCTATGAATTTATAAGATGTAGGCAGCTTGGTTGGAAAATCAATTCGTGCTGCAAGTTGCACATTATTGTAGACCCGACCTAACTGTCCGTCAAAATTAAATTCTTTTGAATAATAGTTCAAGTTTTGATAGGAAGCACCAAAATAGACTTGATTGGAGCCACTGGAAGACACGTTTCCACCGACACGAACGGAGAGATTGGCTCCATTTTGACTTGGAGGTTCAAGTCGTAGGTTTGGTCTTTCTCATTATAAACGGCATGAGGAATGATTTCGGATATAATATTATCGGACAACAAACGGAAATATGCTCGTTTGATATCCTCCATAGTGAAAACATCGAAGTCGTTTTCATGGAACTCTTTTTGTATATATTGCTTTTGTCGTTCGTTGGCACCAGTTATATTTACTCTTTTGAAACGGAAATCCGGTAAATTGCTCTTATAGGCCAGTCGTTTAACTTTCACTTGTTCGGGGGTGATTCTTCGATGAATTCGGCTTTTTATGGAGTCCATCATTTCTATGGCACGTTTATAACCAATGTCATGCAACTCGTCAAAGCGCTGGAAGTCCATTAAATTGACATCATCATATTTAAAAGTCATGAGGATGCCGAGGGAATCGGGTAAAGAGTAATCTGTCTTTTGCATAATCATATTTTCCAGTTGCCCCATAATGTCACCTTCCTTGGGTTTGCCCGGATTGGCGGATACGGCACTTCCTATAATGATATCCGGATGGAAGGTGTCACGCATTACATTCACTGGAAAATTATTGTAAATGCCACCGTCGTATGCCAGTATCGAGTCTATTTCGATAGGCTTGAACATGGCAGGAAAACTCATGGAGGCACGTACGGCATCTCCCAGATCTCCTTTTTTCAATATCAGTGGTCTTTTGTTGTACACATCCGAAGCTATACAGCGGAAGGGAATATACAGGCTGTCAAAATTGGCCTTGCTTGCAGCTGTTGCCTGACCGAATAATTGCAGAAATACAATATTCATCTGAATGGGATCTACAATGCTGGTAGGCAAAAACTGAGGTTTGACATTCTTCAGCGAGTCTTTCAGGGAGATACGGATGTTGATAAATTCGGGTGTTGGAGGATTTTTCTTGAAATAATAGATGTATTTCTCTTCCACATTACCTGAATACCAGCGTTTGAAGTCATCGGATTTGAGTAAAGCCTCCATTTCATCGGGAGAATAGCCCATAGCATAAAGTGAACCGACAATGGCTCCCATGGATGTGCCTGCAATATAATCTATGGGGATACCGTTTTCTTCTAATGCGCGGATAATGCCGATATGGGTTAGGCCTTTGGCACCTCCTCCGCTCAGTACCAGTCCCACTTTCTGTGCATGGATGGGAGGAAGCAGTAAAAAGAGAAGAAAAAGTATATATAGATAATGTTTCATGGATGTCGAATCTTTGTATGTGTTGCTCCAAATATAGAAAGAAATCTTCGTTTCCAATCGTTTTTTAGAATAAAAAGCGCCGGAAATGAACTTCCCGACGCTTTTGATAGCAAAATGTGATAGATTTGTTAAATCAGTTCGATACTGCGTTTTACAAAGTTTGTCAAAGCTTCGCCTTTCAACATATTATTTTGTAACAGAGCAAGGTCAATCAATTGGCGGATTACTTTGTTACCACCTGCGTATTCACCTAAAACAGCTTCTTTCTTGGTCTTTTCATCGGCCAACTTTTTCTCAACATCACTTAATTCATCTTTTTCTGCTTGAGGTATTTCATCGGCTTTTTTACCTTCCTGTGCTTTGTGAAGTTCGTCGTGACGTTTATTCAGACTGGTCATTTCAGTTTCGATAGGTTCAAGAGCAGCTTTACAAGAGTTGTCCGCATCATTCAAAACTTGTTTCACCAGTTTGTGGTCGACATTCAGAACCAAGTTGAACATATCCGGCATTTCTCCATAAAAACTCATACCTGCCTGGATATTGGCCATTTCTTTCATACGGCGCATATATTCGCTTTGGGTAATCATGATAGGAGTTCCTGTCTCGCCTAAAGATTGTGTTTCTACATTGAACTCCACTTTCTTCATCTGTGGCAACTGACTGCGGAATATGGAAGATAGAATATCGCGTTGGCCGGCTTCCAGACTGGCATCTTTGCGCTCTTCTTTAGCAATCAGGCGGTCAATTACATCACTGTCCACACGGGTGAAGCGGCTCTTTTCAAATTTTTGCTCAAGCATACTTACCATAGCTACATCCAGCTGACCATCCATTAACAATACGTTGTAGCCTTTGTTCTTGGCCGCATCAATGTAGCTGTATTGTTCGTCTGCATGGGTAGCATACAGATAAATCAAGTTGCCGTCCTTATCTGTTTGATTATCTTTGATCAAGCTTTGGTATTCTTCATAAGTATAATATTTGTCATCTGTGTCTTTCAGCAGAGCAAATTTATTAGCCTTTTCGTAGAACTCTTCTTGGGTTAACATGCCGTAGTTGATGAAAATTTTCAAATCATCCCATTTCTCCTCGAATTCTTTGCGGTCATTCTTAAAAATGGCTTGCAGGCGGTCTGATACTTTCTTAGAAATATAAGTGGAGATTTTCTTCACGTTGGAATCGCTCTGCAAGTAAGAACGGGATACGTTCAACGGGATGTCTGGTGAGTCAATCACTCCGTGTAACAGGGTCAGGAAGTCTGGAACAATACCTTCTACCGAGTCGGTGACATAGACCTGGTTACAGTAAAGTTGGATTTTGTTTTTTTGTAATTCAATGTTGCTCTTTACTTTCGGAAAGTACAGAATACCTGTCAGATTGAACGGATAATCCACATTCAGATGGATCCAGAACAAAGGTTCGTCTGCCATGGGATATAATTCCCGATAGAATTTCTTATAATCTTCGTCTTTCAGTTCTACCGGTTTGCGTGTCCATAAAGGATAGGTTTCGTTGATTACATTGTCTTCATTTGTTTCAACCTGCTTTCCATCTTTCCATTCTTTCTTTTTGCCGAATGCAATGGGGATAGGAAGGAAGCGGCAATATTTAGTCAGCAATGAAGAAATACGTGTTTCTTCCAGAAATTCTTTGCAGTCATCATCTATATAAAGGATAATATCCGATCCGCGGCTTTCTTTTTCAACATTTTCGATAGTAAACTCAGGGCTTCCGTCGCAAGTCCATTTCACAGCTTGTGCTCCTTCTTGGTGGGATTTTGTGATGATTTCCACTTTTTTGGCTACCATGAAGGCAGAATAGAATCCCAGACCAAAGTGTCCGATGATGGCATTGGCATCATCTTTATATTTTTCAAGGAAGTCGTTAGCGCCTGAAAAAGCTATCTGATTGATATATTTGTCGATCTCTTCGGCTGTAAGTCCGATACCCCGGTCGGAAATGGTGATGGTACCTTTTCCTAAACTTACTTTAATAGTAAGATCTCCCATCTCTCCTTTGAATTCACCTTTAGATGCAAGGGTTTTCAGTTTCTGTGTGGCATCTACTGCATTAGAAACTAATTCACGGAGGAATATTTCATGATCACTGTATAAGAACTTTTTGATGATGGGGAAAATGTTCTCAGTGGTTACCCCAATATTTCCTTTTTGCATACTATTTATGGTTTTAAGTTATTATGTTATATATACGTTTGAATCGTCTTTTTGTTGGATGATGGGCAAAAAAAATGCCAGATACAATGATATCTGACATTTTGTCTGTTATTTTTTGAAGAACTTTGGACTCTTTACTTTTCCACAGTCATGACAATGATGTCTTTTTCTTTGTCATAGCTTACCTTGATCGTGTCACCAGCCGCCATTTCTGATCCAAGTATCAGCTCGGAGATTCCATCCTCCAAATTGTTTTGGATGGCACGTTTTAATGGGCGTGCTCCGAACTGTACATCGTAACCTTTGGTGGCTACAAACTTTTTGGCATCTTCGTCGATAACAAGCTTATAACCAATGCGTTCCACACGACTGTAAAGACCCTTAAGTTCAATATCGATAATCCGAGTCAGTGCATTCAGGTCGAGTTGGTCGAAAGTTATTATTTCGTCCAGACGATTGATGAATTCGGGCGCAAAAGACTTATTCAAAGCTTTTGTAATCACGCTGCGCGAGTATTCTTTGTCATCTGTACGGATTTGGGCGACAAATCCGATTCCTTTTCCGAATTCTTTAAGTTGGCGGGTTCCAATATTGGATGTCATGATAACTATGGTATTTTTAAAGTCTACAGTTCTGCCATAACTGTCAGTCAACCGACCTTCATCCATCACTTGCAACAGTATGTTGAATACATCGGGATGCGCTTTTTCAATTTCATCCAATAAAACGATGGAGTAGGGTTTACGTCTTACTTTCTCCGTCAGCTGTCCGCCTTCTTCATAACCTACATATCCGGGAGGTGCTCCTACCAGACGGGATACGGTGAATTTTTCCATATATTCACTCATGTCAATGCGGATAAGTGCATCTGCCGAACCGAACATTAGTTTCGCTAACTCCTTAGCCAGATGAGTCTTGCCGACACCTGTCGGACCTAGAAACATGAATGTACCAATCGGTTTATTAGGATCTTTCAGACCTACACGGCTTCTTTGAATAGCTTTTACCAGTGTGGCGATTGCTTTGTCTTGACCGATAACTTTAGAAAGCAGATCGTCTTTCATTCCTAATAATTTCATTCCTTCAGCCTGTGCCATTCTTTGCACAGGTACGCCTGACATCATGGAAACGACTTCGGCTATTTGTTCGTCATCTACCGTTTCCCGATTTTCCTTCAGGCTTTTTTCCCATTCTTCCTTCAGAGTATCAAGCTGGTTCGTATATTCTTTCTCTTTGTCACGATAACTGGCGGCTAGTTCGAAATTTTGTAACCTGACAGCTTCATTTTTAAGAGATTTCATCTCATCAATCAGTTTTTCCTGTTCTTCAATTTCTTTGGGAGCAGTGATATTAGTAAGATGTACGCGCGAACCGGCTTCATCTAAAGCATCTATCGCTTTATCAGGGAAGTTACGGTCTGTGATATATTGGTCTGTCAGTTTTACACAGGCTTCAAGGGCCGCATCTGTATAGTTCACATTATGATGATCCTCGTATTTATCTTTGATATTTTTCAAAATCTGAAGTGTTTCTTCTGCAGTTGTTGGTTCTACAATAACCTTTTGGAACCGGCGTTCCAATGCACCGTCTTTTTCAATATTTTGGCGGTATTCGTCCAATGTCGTCGCTCCGATGCATTGAATCTCACCTCTGGCCAATGCAGGTTTCAACATATTGGCTGCATCCATTGAGCCTGCTGCAGAACCTGCTCCCACAATAGTGTGGATTTCATCGATGAAAGAATGATGTTAGGATTCTTCTTCAACTCGTTCAAAATGGAACGAATACGTTCTCGAATTGTCCACGATATTTAGTGCCTGCGACAACGGCAGTCATATCAAGAGCTATCACGCGTTTATCAAATAAAATACGTGATACTTTCTTTTCCACAATCCGTAATGCAAGTCCCTCAACAATGGCAGATTTGCCGACTCCCGGTTCGCCAATCAAAATAGGGTTGTTCTTCTTGCGGCGGCTCAATATTTGTGCCAGTCGCTCTATTTCCTTCACCCGGCCAACTACAGGATCCAGTTTTCCTTCTTCGGCAGCTCTTGTCATATCTGTGCCAAAATTGTCGAGTACAGGAGTGTCATTAGCTGGCTTTTTTTGTGCCGGACGTGCCTGTTGTTGTGCTGCATTTGATTTATTGCTACTTGGATTCTGACGTATATCTTCGTCTTCATCCTCGTCCTCACTGAACCCCAGACCTGCATGGGGATCTGGCTGTAAAGTGAGTTTAATTTTTTCGTATGTTACGCCATTGCTTTCCAAGACGTGGAAAGCTGTATTATCCTTGACCTTCATAATTGCTAATAAAATATGTTCGGAGTCAGCTGCAATGTTTCTCAATAACTTAGCTTCCAGAATACATAACTTTAACACTTTGGATGCTTTGTCATTAAAGCTAATATTCTCGTCATAGGTGGTGTCATTTTCCACATTGTTTTTCACAATGGTCTCCAACTGATTTTTTATGTCCTGTAAGTTTATTTGTAAATTAAATAAGATCTCGATAGCTTTTCCTTCACCTTCACGTATCAGTCCCAACAACAAGTGTTCGGGACCAATATAGCTATTCCGCAGCCTGTTGGCTTCTTCCTTGCTATACATGATGATATCGGACACTCTTTGTGTAAATTGATTGTTCATAAATTTATCGTCCTCCTAAAGTATAGTGTTTATTTCCCAGTGTGCAAAGATACACATAATAACAATGCATACCATTGTTTTCTTATTTATATTAGCATAACAAAATGTATGCCAAGCTTTGACAGACTAAATGGATTAAACAAAAATAAGGGTTATAGCAAACTATTCACAAAGTAAATGAGAAGTGGGAGTGATAATCACTATATACTATAGAATAAGGTATAGGGATACTTTTTACTTATATAAGTAAACATTTAATGGACTTAACTTTTTTATGGGTTTTGTTTCGTATGTCGTATAAAAGTAGTACTTTAGCGTGGTTTTTGGTAAACCAAAAAGATGTATAATTAATATTTGTTTAAATGCTAGAACAAGACAGAATTATAAAGATTAACATCGAAGAGGAAATGAAGTCGTCGTACATTGATTACTCAATGTCAGTAATTGTTGCGCGCGCCCTCCCGGATGTTCGCGACGGCTTTAAACCGGTTCATAGACGTATCTTATATGGTATGATTGAGCTGGGTAATACCTCCGATAAAGCTTATAAGAAATCAGCAAGAATTGTAGGTGAAGTTTTGGGTAAATATCACCCGCATGGTGACTCTTCCGTGTATGGAGCTTTGGTCAGGATGGCTCAGGACTGGGCTATGAGATATCCGTTGGTAGATGGTCAAGGTAACTTCGGCTCTGTTGATGGTGACAGCCCTGCTGCCATGCGTTATACGGAAGCAAGATTAAAGAAAATAGGTGAAGAGATGATGCAGGATCTTTATAAGGAAACTGTTGATTTTCAGAATAATTTTGATGACACGTTGCAGGAACCTACTGTCATGCCGACACGGATTCCTAACTTGTTGGTAAATGGAGCATCCGGTATTGCAGTAGGTATGGCAACCAATATGCCTACTCATAATCTTTCTGAAGTAATCGATGCATGTATTGCTTACATTGACAATAATGATATTGATATTGAAGGACTTATGCAATATGTAAAAGCACCGGATTTCCCTACAGGTGGATATATATATGGTATAAGCGGGGTACGTGATGCTTACGAAACCGGACGTGGTAGAGTGGTGATGCGTGCTAAGGCTGAGATAGAAACTCATACTACACATGATAAGATCATAGTTAATGAAATTCCTTATAATGTAAATAAGAAGGAATTGATTGAAAATATCGCATCTTTAGTTAATGACAAGAAGATTGATGGTATTTCGTATGTAAATGATGAATCCGACCGTGAAGGTATGCGCATCGTTATTGATGTTAAACGTGATGCAAATGCTAGTGTGGTGCTGAACAAATTGTTCAAAATGACAGCTTTGCAAACTTCATTTGGCGTAAATAATATCGCTTTGGTCCATGGTCGCCCCAAAATGTTGAATCTGAAAGATTTAATCAGATATTTTGTAGAACATCGTCATGATGTGGTAATTCGTCGTACTCAGTATGATTTACGGAAGGCACAGGAGCGTGCTCATATTCTTGAAGGGTTGATTATAGCTTCTGATAATATTGATGAAGTTATCCGTATTATTCGTGCTGCAAAAACCCCTAATGATGCTATAGCAGGGTTAATAGAACGTTTTAATCTGAGTGAAATTCAGGCACGTGCTATTGTAGAAATGCGTTTGCGCCAATTAACAGGTCTGATGCAAGATCAGCTTCACGCAGAATATGAAGAAGTGATGAAACAGATTGCTTATTATGAAGAAATTCTTTCAAATGATGAACTTTGTAAAAAAGTAATCAAAGATGAGTTGATAGAAGTAAAAGAGAAATACGGGGATGCCCGTCGGTCTGAAATAGTTTATTCTTCAGAAGAATTTAATCCAGAAGATTTTTATGCTGATGATCAGATGGTTATCACGATATCCCATATGGGATATATCAAGCGTACTCCTTTATCAGAATTCCGTGCCCAAAATAGAGGTGGGGTAGGATCAAAAGGAAGTGAAACCCGTGATGAAGACTTTGTAGAGCATATTTATCCGGCTACAATGCACAATACTATGATGTTCTTCACTCAGAAAGGTAAGTGCTATTGGTTGAAAGTTTACGAAATTCCCGAAGGAACTAAAAATGCCAAAGGACGCGCTATTCAGAATTTGCTGAATATTGATTCCGATGATGTGGTTACAGCATATTTACGTGTGAAAAACCTTAATGATACCGAGTTTATTAATAGTCATTATGTGCTGTTCTGTACAAAGAATGGCGTCATTAAAAAGACTTTGTTGGAACAATACTCACGGCCTCGCCAGAATGGTGTTAATGCGATAACTATTCGTGAGGATGATAAAGTGATCGAAGTTCGTATGACTAACGGTGATAATGAAATCATTATTGCTAACCGTAATGGTCGTGCAATTCGCTTCCACGAAAGTGCGGTTCGTGTTATGGGACGTACGGCTACAGGAGTGCGTGGTATGACTTTGGATGAAGATGGTGGCGATGAAGTTATCGGTATGATTTGTATAAAAGATCCTGAAGCTGAATCAATCATGGTAGTTTCTGAACAAGGATACGGTAAACGTTCTGATATCGAAGATTATCGTAAAACCAATCGTGGCGGTAAGGGTGTAAAAACGTTGAATATTACAGATAAAACAGGTAAATTGGTGGCTATCAAGTCTGTTACAGATGGGAATGACTTGATGATTATTAATAAATCTGGTATAACAATTCGTTTGAAAGTCGCTGAGGTCCGCATTATGGGACGTGCAACGCAAGGTGTACGATTGATAAATTTGGAGAAACGTAATGACCAAATAGGTTCTGTATGTAAGGTGACATCTGAAGAAGAGGAGATTACAGATGAAAATTCAAATGCAGATTTTGAAAATATAACTGAAGGAGAGGGTGGTAGTATCACTAATCCAGATTTAATTGCCGAAGCAAATAGTGAAGAATAAAATAAATTGTATTATTAAATCCACAAAATCATGAGAAAAGTATTATTTACAGTGGCTTTATTGTTAACAGCTTGCTTTGTGTCTGCACAAGTAAGTGTTGTTAAGGAGGCTAAATCCTTGAAAAGCAAACCTGAAGAAGCTGCAAAAGCTATCGAACCGGCTTTAACTAATCCTGAAACTGCTAATGATCCGGAAACATGGAAATTAGCAGGAGATTTTCAGAAAGCAATTTATGATGAAGAAAACATGAAACTTTATTTACCTGGAGGCCAAGCAGATACAACTAAGCTTTATAACAGCTTAGCTAAGATGTATGACTTCTACTTGAAGTGCGATGAAATAGAGCAGGCTAAAGTTCAAAGTGGCGAGTTAAAGAAACCCAAATTCAGAAAGAAGAATGCAGATGCTTTGAAGACTTTGCGTTTAAACCTGGTTAATGGTGGTGGTGATGCTTACAATAAAGGAGATTATGCTGATGCTTTAAAGTATTTTGGGTTATTTGTTGATGTAGTAAACGAACCTATGTTTGCTGATGATGATGAGTTGAAGACTGATACTTTGAATGCATTATATGCTTGCTATGCAACTTTAGCTGCTAATATGCTGAAAGATAATCAGGCTGTCATCAAATATGGTAATATAGGTAAGAATCATAAAGAAGAAGGTTATAGAGCATTAATGTGCTTGGCTGAAACATATGGTCAGAAAGAAGGTGGTGATTCTGCAAAATGGCTTGAAGTAATCAAAGAAGGTACTGAATTGTTCCCTAAGCAAGAATACTTTGTTGGTAATATTATGGATTATTACATTCAAAAAGGTATGGTTGATGAGGGTCTGGTTCAAATTAATAAATTGCTTGCTACGAGTGAAACTCCGTACTATCTTTATGTAAAAGGTATCTTATTATATGAGAAAAAGCAGTATGATGATGCAATTGCTACATTTAATAAAATTATTTCAAATAACGGAGATTTAGTTGCTGAAGCATATTCAAAGATTGGTGACTGTTATTTTTTCCCAGCTCAGATTATTGTTGAGGAAAATGCGAAGCTAGCTATTGATGATCCCAAATACAATGAAAACGAAAGTAAGATTAAAGAGTTGTATGAGAAAGCTAAACCATACTATGAGAAGGCAAAAGAATTAAAGCCTGACAATAAGGCTTTGTGGGGGAATTATTTGCTGAATATTTATTGGAAGTTAAATAGAGCTGAATATGATTCTTTGGAAAAAGAATTAGGATATTAATAAAAACACTGATTTTAAAATAATAAAGAGGTTGTGTTAAAATTCTGGCACAACCTCTCTTTTTATGCCAAAAGACTTTCCCAAGCCCGGGTTTTGTTATTACCTAAAGTTTTATGTATCTTTAAGTCTTGTACCCATTACATCCGTTTACGAGAACCATTTTTGATATATAATCAATATTATGTTTAATTTATATTGATCTCTTTTTTATTGGGTAGATATTAATATGTTAAAGAGTAACAAAATATTGCGATTTGCTTGTGCTACCCTTCTTGATTCTTTATTTTATTACTAATATAGGTGTATTAGCATGAAATATCATTTTTCTTGCTATGCTAGGATTAAACAATCTAGCAAATATGTTTCGTTTATAGTTTGTGATGCAAATTACGTCTATATTTTCTTCTTTTACATATTTGTCCAAATTGCTCAGTATGTTATCTTCTTTCACTACATTATAATGTAGTTCCAATTTTGAGTATTGTTTTTGAAAATAATCTTTAATACCTGCTAGTTTTATTTCATGCCATGCATCATTATCTGTACTTAAATGAACGAAGGAAACGGCAAAATGAAACGATTTAAAAACATTTATCAAGGAGTCAAAAGCTATTAGATCCCTTTGGTCAAAATTGGTCACAAAAGCTACTTTTTTTATGTCATTGAATGTTTTTAATGGTGTATGTTCTGGAATAGCATATACAAAGGATTGGCTTCTTTCTATGACTTCGGCCGTAACGCTGCCAATCAAGTCTATATCTTTTTGACTTCTTCCTCTTGTTCCCATTATAATTATCTGAGGATTATATTCTTTAGCATATCGTAAGATTTCTTCTTCGGGAATGCCATCACGCAAAATACAAGTATATTTTATATTGGGAAACTCTCCTGACTCAACTTTCTTTTTAATTGTATCGGAAAGTTTGTTCAACTCGTTGTGCACTGTTTCTATCATACTTTTTACAGATTCTTCTCTTTCGATCTGAAAATTGAAATTATCAGTTCCATAAGGAATTGTAGGCACATAAATAGGACTGAAATAAGCATGTAAAAGCACAACTTCTGAATTAATAGCATTAGCAAAAGAGAAACCAAATTGGCAGGCTTTAAGGGAATAGTTTGAAAAATCTACCGGGATAAGTACTTTTCTTTTTCTTTGTTTTTTCCGAGCTACTCTCCTTCCCTTTGATTATATCTTCTGAAAGCCATGCAGAACTTTCTATAATTTGCAAAGCATGGGGCAGATCGCTTTCTTTAATTCTTAGTCTTACCCCAGAAGATATAACAGGTTGAATAAGATTCACATTGTGAATGTACGCTTCAATTCCCTCATTCTCAAGCACATTCTTTAAAATCTGAGCTTTAGCGTAAGTGAGGATTGCTAAGGTTACCAATTTATCTTCCATAATTCTATATTTTAAGTGATTTTCAGGTTAAACAAAAATCCCAATTGAATGTTGCAATTCAACCGGGATTTTATATTACACTTCTTGCGTTATTTTTTCTTCAGTTTCTCTCAATATTTGAAGGGCTTTTTCAAGAACTGTTGTATCATCTAGCATTACTAGTCCCCCATCTGGTCCCGGTTCCAAATGAATTCCAACACTTTTACCATTCTTGAAATTGTGTCCACCAAAAAAGTTACGTACAGTTTCTACGGTCATATTGAGTTCATCTGCGATTCTGTGCATACTCCCACTAGGTAATGAATCTTTGATTCTGCGCAGTTCATTAAATGTTATTGTTCTCATGATGTATTAAATTTAGTTATAAAAGTGAGTACTTAAATCATGGTATAAACTTAATCAAAAAAATGCATAAAACAAATCTTTTTGTGCTATTTTTGACTATATGTAAATTTATAATGGTTAATTTGCTGATTATAGATTGAGTGTATGAGTCACAATCATACCTGCTATAATAATGAAGAAATAAGTAGAAATGAGAATTATGTAGAATAAATTAATATCACTAATCAAATAACCGCTGGCAGTGTATTGATTAGAAATGCAACGTGGTTTATAAAAGATTTTTTTTTGAATAAATTTATAAAGGAGATAAATCAAATATCCTATGAAACAACCTTCTATAGCACCAAAAAGAATATCTCCCGGATAATGCACTCCTAAGTAGATTCTAGAATAGGAATTGAGTACGGCCCAAAAAAGAAGCATAAAAGTAAGAGATTTCCTTTTAATTAGTAAAGATAAAAAGACAGAAATAGCAAATGTGTTGGCAGCATGACTGGATATGAAGCCAAATCGTCCTCCTCTATATCCGTTTACAATATCAACCATATACATAATATTGGGGTCTTGTGTTGGACGGAAACGTGCGAAAAACGGTTTGCATAAACCAGAAGCTATTTGATCTGCTAAAGTTATGACTAAGGCAATCATAACGATAGTCAATAATGCTTCTTGAATTTTGTTATTTTTAATTATGATATATAACAGCATAGCAGCTACAGGTACCCATACAATTGTACTGGTAGCTACCCACATGAATCCGTCCCAAAATAAGGATTGGCTTCCGTTCAAATTCAGTAGTAATTCTTTATCTGCTGCTATGTACTGTTGTATATCCATTGATTATGTTTTAAATGATTTCAATAACATTGGTAGGTACCCATCCCACATTACCGTCTTCCAGTTTAATTTCTTTCCACTCCTTCATCGTATTATCTTTAATTATTACTTTCCTACCTTCATGAAGAATAAATAAGTCTGTTCCACTTTGGTTAGGAGTACTTTTGACTGTAACGCTAGGAGCCATTATAATAGCGTTATCATGATTAATTAATTCAGATTTTTGTTCTGAGGCAAATATATTTGCTAAAATGGTCACTAGAAAGAAAAAGATTGCTGAAATAAATCCTACTTTCTTCAAGACTACTCGTTTTCCGAAAATAAATAAAGACAGTGCCAATATCATCAGAATAAACATGATAATGCCTGTATGTGCCCATGCCTTTTCACTCATTGTATTAATAAGTGATTGAGTCCAGGTAACAAAAAACATTTTACTAGAAGGGATTACCTTGTCTACAGTTTTGCTTCGAGCCAGTTCTAGGTTGAAACGAATATCACTATTTCCTGGGTTTAGCAACAAGGCACGTTCGTAATTAAGGACAGCTTTGGCAATGTTATTCATTTTATAATAGCTGTTACCTAAATTATAATAAATATCGGAAGATTCCCCCTCGTTTTTTAATATATTCTCATACATCTCTACAGAAGCTGCAAAGTCGTTTCTTATATATGCACTATCGGCTTCTGTCTTTGTTGGGAAAGTTTGCACAGCAGCACTTTGTGGCATTTCTGTTTGGGCGGTAACCTGTGCAGAGTCTGATTCATTCTGTGCGTAGACTGTGACAAAACTTATCAGGAATATCAAAATGAAATATATTTTTGTCATTGTTATAATCTCCTTTGATTTAGTGTTTTATACTATTCTCCATTTTGCTGATGACCTCAACAGCCGAAGAATATACTTTATCCATAGCTTCATTCTGATTACCCGGAGCATAGCGGGCGAACTCGCATTCATTCAATGTTCCGATGAAATCTTTAATCAGTTCGGGGGCAACACCATATTTGGTCAATTCGTCCTCGATATTATCTTTAGACAATTGAGAAACCGGGATATTCAACTTATCACTGATGTATCCCCAAAGTGCTTTCAACACCTCATCATAGAATGCTTCTTGTTTGTTTTCAGCTAATAATCTGCCTGCATTTTTCATGCGTTTGGCAGCCACTTTATTCGCTTTTTTAGTACGTACTTTTGCTACATTTGCATTTTCAATAGCTTTTTTACGATAGACAATTACGAAAACAACGAAGAGAACCAATGGAATGATATACCATAGATAATATGTTGTTGAGCCAAAGAAGAAATCTCCCTTACGAGTTAAACTAGTTTCCCCCATTTTGATGTAACGGATGTCTTGTCCCAATACTTTCAAATCTTCCTTGTTGGTAAAGTCTGCAATAACTTGATCTGCATTTCCTGCACCTTTTTCCACTTTTAGGTTGTAAGCTTCTGTTTTTATTGTTTTATAGCTATTGCTTTTTAAGTCAAAATAGGAAAATTCGACAGGCGGAATAGTGAAATTGCCGGCATGTCTTGGAATTGCTAGATATTCTATCACCTTATTGCCTGACAAACCTTCGCGAGTTAATGTAAATTTATTGTCAATCTTGGGGTCGTATACTTCAAAATCCTTTGGGAAAGCTACTTCCGGAGTATTGACCAATTTCAAATTACCTGTACCAGAAATGACTAACTTAATGGTTACAGCATCATTTGTTTTCAGTTCTTTTGTACTTATAGACGACTGATAGTAAACTCTCCTACTCCTCCGGAGAAATTAATTGGTTTGCCATCGGGCAATGCTTTTACGTTGATGGTCAGCTTAGGAGTAACAATGTTTTTCTTTACTTCCACATAGTTACTTCCACCATTAAAGAAAGCATCAAAAGGATCGTCTGAGGCAACTTGTTGAGCTATAACCCCTTCAAAGGTAATAGCCGGAATTTCTATTTTTCCCGATTGCTGGGGGAAAAGTACATACTGACTCCACACAGTAGTGTTATAGTTTCTTCCGTTATAATGTTCCAAAGAGAATGTCTTTTGTTGGGGAAGTTCCACTTCTTGTACATAAATGTTGGTTAGTTTAGGCATGTCACCACGCAGTTGGCGCAAGTTTACCAAAGTATAGACCTTGTATGTCAACAAGATGGCTTCCTGTTCATAAACAGTAGTCTTACTTGCTGTTGCGGTAATAAACAAATCTTGATTGGTTATTTTGCTTCCGGCAACCTGACTGCGTGAAGAAGTTCTTCCACCGCTATTGTTTCCACCTCCAACACCATTTGTTTGATCAGGCGGTAATACTTTGATTTGTACGGAATTTGAAGTTTTGTTTTGTCCGTCTGCCACAATAGTAGCACCAGGAATGGTGTAAGTTCCTTCTTTATCAGCCATCAAAATATAAGTAAAAGTAATGGAGCTGGTAGAAGTAACATTACCATTTATAATCTGTGTACTACTCTGCTGTGAACGGCTTGGTCCCATTAAGACATCGAACCCCTTGATATTAGGTGCACGAAAATCCCTGACTTTATGAGTGTTGACCGTATAAGTCAGCCGGAACTGATCCCCGCTTACTACTACATCAGGCGCAGAAGCGGTAAACGTCACATTTCCGTCTGCCCATGCTCCGAGCACCGATGTTATTAATATGAATAAGAGAATTACTTTCCTCATTGCTATCTAATTATTTTTTTATTTGCCAAAATTAAGAAATTACCAGTCTTTATCCAACTTCTTTCCTTGAATTTGCAGTTGTTTTTTAACTTTATCTTGCACATTCTTTTCATCTTGCATCACAGCATTCAATAATTGTTGGGCATTTTCTTTGGACATTTCATCCTTATTTTGCTGCTGTTGTTGCTGATTTTGATTTTGTTGGTCTTTCTTATCCTGTTCTTGCTGGTCTTTGTTCTGATCCTTTTTGTCGTCTTTCTGATTTTGTTTTTGATCTTGATTCTTATCCTGATTCTGGTCTTGATTTTGCTGTTGGTCTTTCAACAGCTTTTGTGCCAAAGCCAAGTTGTAACGAGTTTCATCATCTTTCGGGTTATTCCGTAAAGATTCCTTATAAGCCTCTATACACTGTGGATACTGCTTGGACGACTGAAGGATAACTCCCATGTTATGATAAATCTGTGCTAGTTTATCTCTATCCTTTTCTACTTTTGAAGCAGATTCAAACTGTTCCATCGCTTCCTTTGCTTTTTGCTGCATCAAGAGCGAGTTTCCCAAATTGAACATAGCATCTGTTGATTTCGGGTTAATTTCCAATGCCTTACGATAATCTACCTCCGCTTTGATAAACAAACTGTCGTTATACAGCTTGTTTCCACTGCGCAGATAATCTCTTTCTGTTTTTTGGGCGAAGGCACAGCTTGCCACAAGTAAGAATAACAGAGTGATATAGGTTTTTTGTAACATAAGCATTCCTTATTTAAATAGTCTGACATTTTTGAAAAGCGGATTCTTCCGTTCCAAAATAAGCATTTCTACCACCAGCAGGATAAGCACCAGCCATGCCAAAGCCTGGAACTGTTCATCGAATTCAGTATAAACCTGACTTTCTACATCAGCTTTTGACAATTTAGCAATTTCATTGTTCAACACCTTTTCGGCAGAGTTGGTATTATCTACGCGAATATACATTCCATTGCCTGCCTTGGCTATTTCCTGGCACATTTGCTCATTCAAGCGGGTGACGATGATATTTCCATCTTTATCGCGACGAAAATTGTTGCTACCATTCTCAGCTGGAATTGGAGAACCATCCGGTGAACCTACCCCTAGTACAAATACCTGCATACCTTTTTCGGCTGCTTCCTGGGCTGCTTCTACTGCCCCACCTTCATGATTCTCACCATCGGTAATGACAATAATCGCACGTCCCACTCCTTCTTGTGGAGTAAAACTCTTCATTGCCAGGCGGATGGCCGTACCGATATCCGTACCTTGTGTGGTTATTAATGACGGGTTAATGGTTTCCAAAAACATCTTGGCAGAAACATAATCGCTTGTAATAGGCAATTGAGTGAAAGCATCACCTGCAAAAACAATCAATCCTACTTTATCATTATTGAACGTATCTACAGTCTGGATATCAATTTCTTTGATTTGTCCAAACGACTGGGAGTCACATCTTCTGCCAGCATAGAGTTTGAAATGTCTAATGCAATAACAGCTTCCACTCCACTTCGTTTCACCGTTTCCATCTTTGAGCCGAACTGTGGACGGGCCAACATCAGTATAACCAATGTCAACGCAGCAAAAGTCAGCCAAAACTTGATGTCAGGACGATACTTGGAAATAGTCGGCATAAGCCTTTCAGCAATGCCGGATCACCATATTTGCGAATATTTTGGCGGCGGTGATAATTGGAATACAAATACAGCGCCACCAAAAACGGCAATAGGATGAGTAAATATAAAAAGTTCGGGTCTGCAAATCGAAACATGACTTTCTTTTTTTAAGGTATTTTCTTTAATACTGAGTTACGCAACAAAAGTTCAAGCAAAATGCAGAAGAAAGCAATCCAGGCGAATACCTGATATTCTTCTTCGCGTTTGCTGAATTCTTTCACGTTCAACTTCGTTTTCTCCAGTTTGTCAATCTCCTGATAGACTTCCTTCAGCTTGGAATTGCTGGTGGCACGGAAATAATTTCCGTTCGTTGTACCTGCAATCTCGGTCAAAGTCTTTTCGTCTATCTCGACGGGGACATTCACATATTGCGTCCCTGCGTAGGTCTGCATCGGATAAGGAGCAGTTCCGTTTGTACCGACACCAATAGTGTAGATCCTGATTCCGAACTGTTTAGCTATCTCGGCTGCCGTCAGTGGAGAAATATCTCCACGGTTATTACTACCATCCGTCAGCAGAATAATCACTTTCGATTTAGCCTTGCTGTCCTTCAGACGGGTCACCGCATTGGCAATGCCCATACCGATGGCAGTACCATCTTCAATCAGTCCGCGCTGGGCGATATCGCCTTTAATGCTGTTGAACAGATTCAGCAGTACCCCATGGTCTACCGTTAGCGGACATTGGGTAAAACTCTCACCGGCAAAGATGGTCAGACCGATATTATCATTGGGGCGGCCGTTGATAAACTCGGAAGCTACTTGTTTGGCGGCTTCCAAGCGGTTGGGTTTCAAGTCTTCGGCCAACATACTGGTAGAAACGTCTACTGCTAGCATGATGTCGATTCCTTCTATTTCGGTATTCTGCCAATTGTCTGTGGTCTGAGGGCGTGCCAAGATCAGGATTACCATGATGATAGCCACCGTACGGAGTACGAACGGAGCATGCAGCAAGTAAATCTTCCAGCTTTTGGGTGCCTTCATGTACATGCGTGTGGTAGAAACCTGAAGCGTAGGCTCGGTTTTCTTCCGCTTCATGACGTACCATATTATATAAGGTATGAGCAGAATCAGCAGAAATAGATATTCAATATTTGCAAAAATCATTGTTCCTAGTATTTATTTGTTAAAACCAGAGGTTATATACACCACTCAGCACCTTATATAGAATTACCACAATCGCAATAACAATGATGCTGATGCTGCCCAGCAGAATCATTCTGCTGTTTGCTTCGCTTTTCCTCCACGGTGATTTCCGTAGGTTCGGGCTTTGCATTCGGGTCTGGTTCCACTTTTGTATTATTGATAAAGTCTACTGCGTTTACCAGATTCATATCGTTTTCATTCATCAACGGAGAATGTTTGGCGAATTTCACCAAGTCGCAGTCTGGAACAAATACATCAAATCCTTGATAGACTCTTTGTCGTTGATTTCCTGTAGCTTATCAATAATTTCGGATGAAGTCATCTCCATAGCGTTAAAGCCGAATCGTTCTTCCATATAAGTACGGAGTACATCCGTCAGCTCGGTATAATAGGTCTTCGGATCGGCTGTACGCAAGGTTTTGTCTCCCTTGATACGCTCTATTTCCTTCAACGCCTGCTGGTGTGGCGGCAACTTCGGTTCAATCTTGATCTTCTTGATGATAGGCTTGTTATCTTTGTAGCGTACAAACAGGTAGTAAGCTAGTCCGCCCAAAGCAAGCATCAGCAAGGTAAGCCATACGATGGCCGATACGTCATCCCAGGTGATAGGTACTTCGCGAACGGTCTTCGGTCCGAAGAATTGTTCGGGATGCAGCGTATCTACCGGAATGGAATATACTTTTACGGCCAATGCTTTGGACCGGTAAGACTCTCCGTTTACCATCACCTCGAATGGGGGAAGATAGTAAAGTGCCGAGTCAAAAGAAGTTATTGTATATTCCTGTTTTATCAGCATACGCTTTCCATCGTTCAGCATCTGGGTATCAGGCTTGGCTATATCCAATATCTCCACTCCTTTTACCAATGTATCGCGTAGGAACGGAAGTTGCAGTTTTTGCTTGGCATCCATGCTGATTTCCAGCTTCACTTTAGCCTGTTCGCCAATGAGAAGTTGCAGCGAGTCAATGCTGGCGTCTACCGTAACCTGCTGTGCCTGTGCCTGTCCGGCTGTTATCAGCATAATTGCACAAACTCCAGCTTTCAAGAACTTTTTGCTAGTATTCAGTATATTCATATTCTTTAATTTCGTTTAGCAAATAAGTTAAGCAACGATTTCACATAATCCTGATCCGTGCGGATAGATACAGAGTCCACATTACTTTTAGTAAATGTTTCATTCAATACTCCCTGACGCTGTATCCACCAGTCATTATGTGCGCGACGCAAAGCTCGTGACGAGGTGTCAATCCATTGCTCGTGGCCGGTTTCGGCATCGCGTACTTTCATCAGTCCCACATCAGGTAACTCTGCCATGCGGCGGTCGTATACCTGAATAGCTACGATATCATGTTTCCGGTTGGCAATGGTCAAAGCATTGCGGAAGTCGTTTTCATCTATAAAGTCGCTTATCATAAAGGTGGTGCAACGTTTTTTGATTACGTTGGTCAGATATTCCACAGCCGTTTTTATATCTGTACGCTTGCTCTCGGGCTTGAAATCAAGCAGTTCACGGATGATATAAAGAATATGTTTACGGCCTTTTTTAGGCGGAATGAATTTCTCAATCCGGTCTGAAAAGAAAATAACTCCGATTTTATCGTTATTTTGAATGGCCGAGAATGCCAATGTAGCGGCAATCTCGGTCACCATATCCTTCTTCAACTGCTTCACCGTACCGAAATCCAAGCTGTTCGAAACATCAATCAAGAGCATAACCGTCAATTCGCGCTCTTCTTCAAACACCTTGACAAAAGGTTTGTTGTAGCGGGCGGTTACGTTCCAATCAATGTCACGTACGTCGTCACCATACTGATATTCACGTACTTCCGAGAATGACATACCTTTGCCCTTGAATGCAGAGTGATACTGTCCGGCAAAGATATTGTTCGAAAGTCCGCGTGTCTTGATTTCAATCTGGCGAACCCGTTTTAATAAATCACTTGTTTCCATACTGTTCGTACTATGTTGTTTATTTATCCGGCGCATCGGTTTCTGTTTTTTCTCCTATCGAGAATGGTTTTTCAAACGGATGCATTTGGTGTTCCACCCATGTGGGATGGTGGTCCCACATAGATGAAACGGGAGTTCCACATGGGTGGAATGACAGTCCCACCCATGTGGAACTCTGTACTCAACCTTTTGTTTCCAGGGTTTCTTCCTAATTGTCAAGCAATTAAGAACTGCCTCAGAACACAATCCTTAGGGTACTTCCACTTTATTCAGGATTTTGCTTACAATTTCATCAGAAGACATATTCATAGCCTCTGCTTCGTAAGTCAAGCCGATACGGTGGCGAAGCACATCGTGAGCAACTGCACGAACATCTTCGGGAATTACGTAACCACGACGTTTGATGAACGCATAACTGCGTGCTGCCAATGCCAAATTGATAGATGCACGCGGTGAACCACCGAAACCAATCATGTCTTTCAGTTCTTTCAAATCATATTTTTCAGGGAAACGGGTTGCGAATACGATATCAGCGATGTATTGCTCTATCTTTTCGTCCAGATAGACTTGGCGCACCACTTTGCGGGCTTCCATAATATCTGTTGCTTTCAGAATGGGACGAACTTCGATTTTCTCTCCAGTAATATTTTGGCGGATGATTTTCTTTTCTTCTTCCAATTTCGGATAGTCGATAATAACTTTCAGCATAAAACGGTCTACCTGGGCTTCGGGAAGCGGATAGGTACCTTCCTGTTCAATCGGGTTCTGAGTAGCCATTACAAGGAAAGGTTCGGGTAGCATAAAGGTTTCCTTGCTCAGTGTGACTTGACGTTCCTGCATGGCTTCCAGCAAAGCACTCTGTACTTTAGCCGGGGCACGGTTAATTTCATCGGCTAATACGAAATTTGCAAAAATCGGACCTTTCTTTGCTATGAATTGTTCGTCTTTCTGACTATAAATCATGGTACCGATAACGTCGGCGGGCAGCAAGTCTGGAGTAAACTGGATTCGGCTGTACTTGGCATCAATCAAAGATGCAAGCGTTTTGATCGCCAGAGTCTTTGCCAGACCCGGAACACCTTCCAACAGGATATGACCATCGGACAGTAAACCGATAAGTAATGATTCTACCAAATGTTTCTGACCTACAATAACCTGGTCCATACCAGTCATTAAGTTGGTTACGAACGCACTTTGTCTTTCAATTCGTTCGTTTAGTTCGCGAATGTCAATTGCTTCAGCCATAATTTTGTTTATTTAGTTGTTTCTTTATTGATCTAATAACGGGCTTGTAAATAGCCTTGTCATTTAACGCAGCCAAAATTACGGTAATTAATTAACAGCGGCAACTAATTTTTATTAAAAAAGTAAAGTGCATCTCTACTTTTTAAAGGTTATTGGGCTAAAGAATTTTAAAATACAAAGATAAGGTTTGTAGAGTGAGAATATCAGTTGAGCGCACTTTTTTTACTTCTTGTATTTTGCCTGCTTTATTTAAGTCGAAAGCAGGCAAAATACAAGAAGTCTTATTTTTTAGGAGTTAATTCAGGAATACGCAGAGTAGTCCCTATGGGTACTCTGTCGGCATCTTTAATGATGTTTTTATTATGTTTCACGATATAGGGCCATAGCTTTTTTGTACCATAGAATTTCACAGCTAATTTTACCAGGCTCTCTCCTTCTCGTAATGTGTAATTAGTTTTAGTCCCTGTTATGTCATATTCTACAGTGTCGGCTAAAGTTTCTTTTTCAACATTTGCAGTTACAGCAACGCCAGAACTCTTTTTCGTACTAGGAGATACAGCCTGTTGTGATTGACTGATGTTTTCTTTTCTAGTAACATCCGTCCATATGTTTGCGGTATCTTTACCTTGCATTAATGAGTCATTAACCGGAATTGCAGGAATATCCTCTTCCAATTGTTCTTGGGTATTTTTTATTGTAGCCGGCGATTGTAAATCCGAAGTTTTATCTGATTGCAAATACCAATATATGCCACCTGTGATGCAGACAATCAAAATGATAACAAGAATAATTCCCCGGGAAACTCTGTTCTTTTTCTCTCCTGAGATTTCTTGTGCTTCTGTTGTCTCCTCTATCTTCTGTTCTTTTTCAAAATTAGAAGTAACAGTTACCGTTTTTTCTGACGGGGTTGCCTCTTGTGGCACTATTATTTCCAAAGATGTTTTTTCTTCACAAGCTTTATGAGCAGCCAGTATGGCTGCATCGGCAATAGTCATAACTTCTTCTTGAGGTTTGTCTGTTACCTTGTTTCCTTCTATTGTTTCTGCTAAAGGAGAAACCGTTTGGGGAACAGCCGTTTCAACAACAATATCCTTTTCTGCTTCAGTGACAATATCTTCCGATTTTTTTCCCGATTCTATAATTTGTATCTCTTCCTTTGTGATTTCAACAGAAGGTACAGGTTCTTCAATAATTGTTTCCTCAATAACCGGAATAGTGTCTTCAGCGGCAATGGGATTCTCATTTGGAGAATCTTCTGTATTTTCCGTTTCTATGAGTTCAACCTCTTTAGCCGCAACTGTTTGTTTAGGCTTAGGCGCGTTTTCGTCAACGGTATCTTCCTCCTCTCCTTCTATTTCTGTTTCGGTATCTTCCAATTTGGTATTCTCATTTAATATAACCGTTTCAAAATGAGCAAATGGCTTATTTATTAAATCTTTCATGCTGGAATCCGGGGTAAAAGATATTTTTGTATGACCCTGTATTTCAATTCTTTCCCCCGTATTTACGTTTACACTTTCACGACTCTCCACCTCTGTGAGTTTAAACGTACCTAGTCCTTTAACCTTTACATATTTTTCAGTAGCTAGAGCTTCCTCTATCAGTTCAAACATTCCTTTGACAAAGATTTCAGCATCTTTTTTAGTCATGCTGTGTTTCTCAGCCAAAAGTTCGATGATATCTTGTATGGTTACTTTCTCGCTCATGATAATATTATAAATAAGGGCTATTTTATTTAAACTTTTCTTTTAAGGTTACGCTGGGTTTGTAAGTCAGCACTAACTTGGGGGGAATCAGCATACGTTGTTGAGTAGCCGGGTTAATAGAAATTCTTTCCAATTTTTTCTTAACCTCAAACGTACCAAATCCCTGAATTACAATGTTGTTGCCATCTTGCAATTCTTGGGTCATAACACCAATGACTGAGGATACCAATTGTGATGTATCTTTATTTGTATATCCTAGTTTACGTGATAATTCAGATATAAATTCTTTGTTATTCAAAGCTTAAAGTGTTAATTTGGTTGCTATATTAGTAAAAAAACAAACATTATCCAAACTTTATATGGGAAAAAGCCTATAAAATGCTGGCGTATAGGTCAAAATCATCGGCGGCTGTAATTTTCACTTTATAGAATTCACCTATTTTTAAGTACTCGTCATCAGCTTTTATCAAGACCTCAGGATCTACCTCAGGAGAGTCAAACTGGGTTCTGCCTATGTAGTAATCTCCTTCCTTCCGTCTATAATGACTTTGAATTCTTTACCTATTTTCGTTTGGCTCAGTTCGCCGGCTATTTCCTGCTGAAGTGCCATTAATTCATCCAACGCTGTTGTTTCACTTCATGAGAAATGGAATCTTCGTATTCTTTAGCGGCGAATGTTCCTTCTTCTTCTGAGTATGCAAAGGCCCCCATCCGGTCAAATCGTACTTTTTGACGAATTCTTTTAATTCTTCAAAATCTTCTTCAGCCTCGCCGGGATGTCCTACCATTAATGTTGTACGTAAGTGAATACCGGGTACTTCCCGACGAAATTTTTCGATTAATTCGTAGGTTTCCGCTTTACTTACGTGTCGGCGCATTTTATTCAGCATATTGTCACTAATGTGTTGCAGGGCGATATCCATATATTTGCATACATTATCGTGTTCGCGCATAACACGGAATAATTCTTCCGGGAAATGCGCCGGATATGCATAGTGTAAACGTATCCATTCTACACCGGGAACATTAGCAATTCTTTCGATGAGTTCGGGCAATTTCTGACTTTTATATAGATCTACGCCGTAGTAAGTCAATTCTTGGGCTATAATTTGGAACTCCTTTACTCCTTCGGATACAAGTAGTTTCACTTCATCAATAATCTCCTCCATCGGACGTGAAATGTGGCGTCCTGTAATAATAGGAATGGCACAATAAGAACATTTACGGTCACAGCCTTCTGATATTTTCAGATAAGCATAGTGATGAGGAGTGGTTAATGTCCGTTCAATGGCAAATTCCGCCTTGTATGCTTTGCCTAAATCTGCCAGTAACTCATTCCAATTAAACTTACCATAGAATTTGTCTACTTGAGGAATTTCCAATGCCAATTCTTTTAGATATCTTTCTGAAAGGCAACCCATTACATATAGTTTTTTGAGTTTTCCTTCTTCTTTGGCCTGACAAAATTCCAATATCATATTGATCGATTCCTCTTTGGCATCGCCGATAAAACCACATGTATTAATAACTGCGATTTCTCCTTGCGGTTTATCGGAATCATGAGTTACTTTATAACCGTTTGCTTCCAGCTGACGCATCAGCTTTTCTGAGTCTACTAAGTTTTTGGAACACCCTAAGGTGATGATATCTATTGTGTTACGTTTCATTTATTATTCAGTCTCTCCAAATAGTGAGTCTACAAATTCTTTTTTGCGGAATACCTGCATGTCTTCAATACCTTCGCCCAATCCAATATATTTTACGGGAATTTTGAACTGCTCTGAGATGCCAATTACAACGCCCCCCTTGGCTGTTCCGTCCAATTTGGTAATTGCCATAGCAGTAACTTCTGTAGCCAAAGTAAACTGTTTTGCTTGTTCAAATGCGTTTTGACCGGTAGAACCGTCTAAAACCAGCAATACTTCGTGAGGTGCGTCCGCAACAACTTTCTTCATCACATTCTTGATTTTAGTAAGCTCGTTCATCAAACCTACTTTATTGTGAAGACGACCTGCGGTATCAATAATTACTACATCTGCATTATTAGCTACGGCAGAGCTTAAGGTATCAAAAGCTACGGATGCGGGATCTGATCCCATTTTCTGTTTAATAACAGGCACTCCTACTCTTTCTCCCCAAATATCCAATTGTTCTACGGCGGCAGCACGGAATGTATCAGCGGCACCCAAATAGACGGATTTGCCCGCCTTCTTAAATTGATATGCCAATTTGCCAATGGTTGTAGTTTTACCCACACCGTTTACACCTACCACCATGATGACATAGGGCTTCTTACCTTCCGGAACAGTGAAATCATCCGAATCCACCGTGTTATTTTCAGTCAATAATGCCGCTATCTCTTCACGGAGAATCTTGTTCAGTTCCTGAGTGTTTACATATTTATCTTTGGCAACTCTTTCTTCAATGCGTTTAATAATATTTAGAGTTGTTTCAACGCCTACATCCGAAGTAATAAGCACTTCTTCCAGATTATCCAATACTTCATCGTCTACTTTTGATTTACCAGCTACGGCACGGGCAATCTTACTAAATACACTTTCTTTGGTTTTGGACAATCCTTTGTCTAAAGTTTCCTTCTTTTCTTTCGAGAAAAAATTAAAAAATCCCATATTGGAGTCTGATTTATCTGTTTATGCTACAAAGATATAACTAATCTCTTACACGGACAAAAAAAAGTGTCACAATGATTGGTCATAATGTATTATGATGATAACATTGTGGTATAAAAAAAGTTCCTTCCATAATATATGAAAGGAACTTTCCATTAGTCTTCCGACTGAATTATTTCTTGAAAAAGTCTTGAACTTTTTCGTTAGGTACCATTTGCTCATCGAAGATGTAAGCTCCTGTTTTCGGAGATTTAACCATCTTGATAACCTTAGTATAAGAACGTCCTTCTTTACCTGTCTGAAGGGTTGCGACTGTTTTCTTTGCCATGGGTTATAATTATTTAATTTCTTTGTGAACTGTTACTCTTTTCAAAATAGGATTGTACTTCTTAAGTTCCAATCTTTCAGTGGTATTTTTTCTATTTTTTGTTGTAATGTAACGAGAAGTTCCCGGCATACCACTATCCTTCATTTCTGTGCATTCAAGGATTACCTGTACTCTATTACCTTTAGCCTTCTTTGCCATAGTCTATCTCTCCTTTTTAATTAACCAATAATTTTGATGCTTTTCCAATCACAATAGCCTTTGGTTACCGCTTCATTCAGCGCTGCATCCAAGCCTTTTTTATTAATCACACGTAAGCCGTTAGCGCAGATATTCAGGCTAATCCAGCAATCTTGTTCTACATAGTAGAATTTCTTAGTAAACAAGTTCACATCAAAAGTTCTTTTGGTTCTTCTCTTAGAGTGTGAAACATTGTTGCCAATCATGGCTTTCTTTCCGGTAATTTGACAAATCTTCGACATTGCTATCTTATTTTTATAGTTTTTTTCAATACTTATTTCAAACGGAGTGCAAAATAAGCACTTTTATTTGTATAAAACAAGAGTTTTTGCAAATAATTCTGCAATTACTGCTCATTTTCTTCGTTTTGGAACAACTTCCGGAGCAGTTGCAGTGCATTTTGGGTTGCATTTGCAATGTTTTTGTTTCTTCCTTCGTCGCCTTCCAATTTCAGTGTAATCACTTTGTCTTTACATCCGGCAGCAATCCAAATGGTACCTACCGGCTTGTCGGGGGTACCTCCTGTGGGCCCTGCGATACCTGAAGTTGCTACAGCACAATCAGAATTCATCGATTTCATCGCCCCTTTTACCATTTCGATAACGGTTTCTTCACTTACAGCCCCATGAGTTTCTAAAGTTCCGTGGTTTACCCCCAACAGATTTTCCTTTATTTCGTTGGAATAGGCGATAATTCCACCTTTAAAGAAGTGTGAACTTCCGGCAACGGCTGTAATAGCGGCCGCCACACTTCCTGCCGTGCAACTCTCGGCAGTAACGAGTGTCAGGCCTTCTCTCCAAAACAAATCGTTAATCTCTTTACTTAAAAATTTACCTTCTACTGACATGTTGAAAACGGTTTTTAAATATTTAAATAGTTACCCGTGAATAAGCGGGCTTGTCTATAGTGCAAAAATCATTGTCCAGGTACTTGTAATAACCGGTAATTGCGATCATTGCAGCATTATCCGTAGTAAAGCTGAACTTCGGGATATAGATATTCCAACCATATTTCCTGGCATGTTCGCGGAATGAGTTACGAAGCCCGTTATTGGCTGATACCCCTCCGGCTACTGCCACTTCATTTATTTTGAGATTTTTGGCTGCTTTTCTCAGCTTATCCATTAAAATATCTACAATAGTCGCTTCTAATGAAGCAGCCAAGTCGTTTTTATGATGCTCGATGAAATCGGGATCTTCTTTCAACCAGTCACGCAAAGAGTATAGGAAAGAAGTCTTTAGTCCACTGAAGCTATAGTTATAGTCCGGAATATGTGGTTTACTGAAAGTGAACGCTTTGGGATTGCCTTGACGTGCCAGTTTATCAATGATAGGACCTCCGGGATAACCTAAGCCCATTACTTTAGAACATTTGTCGATAGCTTCTCCTGCTGCATCGTCAATAGTTTGTCCCAAAACTTCCATATCATTATAGGCCTTTACCAATATTATCTGTGAGTTTCCTCCTGACACCAGCAGGCACAAGAAAGGGAATTTAGGTTGGTTGTTGTCTTCTTCCGATTCTTTAATGAAATGGGCTAACACATGGGCTTGCAGGTGGTTAACATCAATCATTGGTATATTTAATGAACGTGCGAAACCTTTCGCAAAAGATACTCCGACCAGTAATGATCCCATCAAGCCGGGTCCTCGGGTGAATGCAACGGCGCTTAGTTGCTCCTTGGTAACTCCTGCCTTTTTAAGCTTCGTGCACCACCGGTACAATGTTTTGTTGATGGGCACGTGACGCCAATTCGGGAACCACCCCTCCGTAAGCTTCGTGAACAGCCTGGCTGGACACTACGTTGGACAACAATACGCCATTCTTGATAACTGCGGCTGATGTGTCGTCACAGGAAGATTCTATACCTAATATAATTGTATCCATATTTCTATACCTTATTATATATATTAATGTGTCAGAATTTCAAGTCCGTTATCTGTCATAACGAAAGTATGTTCCACTGTGCAGACGGCTGTTCGTCTTCGGTGACTACAGTCCAGCCATCTTCCTCATCAATGAAGACTTCCCATGTTCCCATATTGATCATTGGTTCAATGGTAAAAACCATTCCCGGGACCAATAGCATACCAGTTCCTTTTTTTCCAAAATGTTCTACATCCGGTTCTTCATGAAACTCTATGCCTACTCCGTGTCCGCAGAGATCACGCACTACTGAGAATCCATTTTTTTTAGCATGTTTTTCAATGGCATGTCCTATGTCTCCCACAAAACCAAATGGTTTCGCAGCTTCCATGCCTATCTCCAAACATTCTTTAGCTACTCGTACCAGTTTCTCTTTCTGAGGTGTGGTTTTTCCAATGGTAAACATACGCGATGCGTCGGCATAATAACCATCAAGAATGGTAGTACAATCCACATTGATAATATCTCCTTCTTCCAGAATGTCGAATTCATTAGGAATACCGTGACAAACAACCTCATTGATAGAGGTGCAGCAACTTTTTGGAAAACCTTCATAACCTAAGGTTGCAGGAATGCCGCCATGATCTTTAGTGTATTCATAAACTAGTTTGTCTATTTCCAATGTGCTCATGCCTGCATGGATCTCGCGTTCTACAAGGTCTAGCACTCCGGTATTGATAATACCGCTACGGCGTATTCCTTCAATCTGTTCTGGTGTCTTAATCAGTTCACGTGAAGGCACCAAATGACCTCTATCTTGATAATAGAGAACCTTTTTATCTAACTCTGTGAGTTCCATACCTTTGGGCACTCTCCAGTTTATTTTATTTCTTTTCATATCAAAGGATTAATTGACTTACAAAGTTAGAGGAAATATTTGTAAAAATGGCTCATCCGGCAATAAATATCTTCATAAAAAGAGAATTTACATGAAATTTGACAGAAACAAATGTTAAATAATCATGTCTTTTACATGAATTTTATGTAGGAGAGTCTATTTTATTTTAATAAAAGGTTATATTTACCGCAAAAAAACTAAGCATTCTATTATTAACTTCTTTAATTGAACATCAAAATGGATAAACATCAAATTGGAGTAAACGCAGGAAAAGTTTGGAAACTGCTGAATGACAATAAACGGTGGAGTTATTGTGATTTAAAAAGAGCTTCAGAGTTGTCTGACAGAGATTTGAATGCAGCTATAGGTTGGCTGGCCAGAGAGAATAAAATAGACTTTGAATGTTCTAACGGAGACGATTGCCTGTTTCTGAGCGTCAATGTTTATATTGGCTGAATACGAGAAACAGATAATTATGTGGGGCCAAAACTTTCATAATTATCTGTTCTCTTTTTTTAATCAACTTTTCTAATCACTTTGGCTGGATTACCTACAGCAACGGAATTGTCGGGAATGTCTTTAGTTACGACACTTCCAGCTCCGATAATACAGCGATGACCTATTTTTACTCCGGGACAAAGAATAGCTCCTCCTCCTATCCAGCAATCTTCTCCGATAGTTACGGGATATGCATACTCTTTGGGTTCGCGTCGGGTTATGTATCTACCGGATGATGTGGAGTATAGATCTGTACATTGGGTCCTATCAATGTATGTGCTCCTATGGTGATATATCCACCGTCTAAAAATGTACAGTTGGCATTCACAAAGACATGCTCTCCTAAGCGGATGCCGTGTCCATGATCACAGTAAAATGGTGGACAGATGACAGAAGTGGAAGGGATACCCGGCACTAATTCTTCCAGCACTTCCCTGAAACCATCATCGTATGTACTCATCATCCGTAATTGGGCCACTAGTTTTTTGGCGTGTATGAAACTGGCCTGTATTTCCGGTTTCTCCATATCGGCCAGCTGACTGTTACGCATTTTGTCTATCTCGTTCATAATTAAAGGCTTTAAGATTTCGCCTCAAATGTAGGATTTGTTTTCCGTTCTGCCAAATATACACCACACAAGATAAGAAAACAGCCGGTAAGGGCTATCCAAGTTATCTTTTCATTAATAATGACCGCTGAAGTAAGAAGAGTTACCAAAGGGACGATATAAATATAGTTTGTACTTTTTACGGCTCCCAATTCCTTGACACATGCATTCCAGGCTATGAAGCAGAGCATGGAGGCGACAAATCCCAAAAAGAGAAGATTTCCAAACACGATGGGTTGCATCATCAAGACATTGTCCCAATTTAACGGACGGAATAAAAACATGGGCAGAATGGTCAGCACTCCGTAGAAGAATACTTTACGGGTAATGAATACGATAGAATAATGATTATCCAATTGTTTGAGAATAAGGCAATAAAATGCCCACATCAATGCAGCGGTCAGTGAAAGAATATCTCCCAAAGGATTAATTTTCAGAATGAAACTGCCGTTGAAAACAACTAGCCCCACTCCTATCAAAGCCATGATCGATCCGTAAACAAGATGGCGGGTGAAAGGTTCTTTTCTTCTGAACAAATAAGAAAGTAGTGTGGTCAGAACAGGTGATGTGCATACTATCAGAGACACGTTGGAGGCTAATGTGATACCGAGAGCCGTATTTTCAGTAATGAAATAAATAGTTCCTCCACATAATCCGGCCAATAAAAGTAACAATTCATCTTTTATTCTATTGGCAAATAGTTTTTTATAAGAAATACACCACATGCAAAGATAGGCCAGAGTGAAACGATAAAAGAAGATGTCGGAAGGACTTAATCCATGTTGGATTAGAATCTTAGTAGAAACAAAAGTAGTCCCCCAGATAGCTACAGTGATTATTGCCATTAAGTGATAGACGAACCTTGATTTGATTACATTCATAATTTATATGTGTTTTATTATGTTGCAAAGATAGGTTTTGTTTTCGAGAAACTTATCAAAATATATGGCATAGTTGAGCTGATACAAAGTTCGTTTGTTTTCTCACTTACCTTGGGCGCGGCCTCAAGGTAAGTGAGATATTTCTATTTCTGGGGAATCCAGGAATCTACCAGCTCCTGATGTTCTTTTACCCATTTTTCCGCTCCTTCTTTTTCATTATATTCATTTTGTGATACATCATCCAGCAAGCTGCTGATTTCTTCGGTGCTCAGATGTATGTTTTCTATCAGTTTTACCACAAACGGGTGTTGCTCACCAAATCCTTTGCAGGCAATGGCTGTAATTGTTTCCGCTTTACCAAAAATGCCTTTCGGGTCTTCTAAAAATTTTAATTTAAAGCGGGTGAACATCCAATGGGGAGTCCATCCCGTCACCACAATCCATTGATGTTCGTCAATGGCCCTTTTTAGTACTGCGGTCATAGCCGGTCCGCTAGACTCCAGCAATTTGTAATCCAGATTGTATTTTTCTATGGCCATATCTGCAGCATGCATAATCCCTGCGCCGGCATCAATGCCGATAATCTCGCCTCCGAATTTTTCTTTGTTGGCATTTAATTGGTCAATAGAATGAATGTCCACATAATCGGGGACTACCAGACCGATACGGGCATCTGGATAGATCTTGCCTAAGATTTCCAGATTCTTTCCGTATTGTTTCATATAATCGGCCTGTGTGGCCGGTAACCAAGCATCCATCAGCAAATCTACTTTGCCACGGGCCATTGTTGCATAGATAGGAGCAGGATCAGCATTCTTTAAAATGACATGATAACCTTGTTGTTCAAGAATCACTTCCGTTAAATAGGTCAGAGCGATGCCATCGTCCCAGTTTATGTATCCAATGCTTATTGTCTTATCATCTTTTTTCCCGCTGCAAGAGGTAAGCAACAGGAGGAAAGACAAAAAATATAGTATTTTCTTCATGCTTATTTCCCTTTCTTTTGTTTTCCAAGTCCTTGTGTTATTCTATCCAGAATGATGGCTAGGATGACTACTGCGATACCGCCTTCGAAACCTAAACCTATTTTCATCTGCGTGATACCTTTCAATACGATTTCCCCTAACCCTCCGGCTGCAATCATAGCGGCAATGACCACCATGGAGAGCGACATTAGGATTGTCTGGTTTATACCGGTCATGATAGTGGCAATGCCAGCGGTAATTGTACTTGAATAATAATTGCATAGGTGTCGCACCAAAAGAGCGCGAAGCTTCTATAACATTCTTCGGTACTTGCTTGATACCCAGCTGGTCAGACGCACTACGGGAGGCATGGCAAAAATAATGGTGGCAAAAGCTCCCGGAACGGTTCCCAGCCCGAAAAAGAGTACGGCAGGAATCAGATAGACGAAAGCAGGCATCGTTTGCATCAGGTCGAGGATAGGATGCAGAATTTTATCACATCGTTTGCTGTTTGCGCTCCATATTCCCAATGGAAGTCCCATGATAAGAGCGATGATGGTAGACGAAAGCACCAATGCTAAAGTCTGCATGGTTTCGTTCCAAAATCCCATTCCCCAAATCAGTAATAATCCTAAAATGGTAAAAATGCTGACTCCTTTTCCCGATTTATACCAAGCCAGGATGGCCAGCAATGCTATTGTTACATAAAAAGGTATCCACATCAATATGTTTTGGAACCCATCTATGAACCCGCCTATTCCAACATTGATGGCGTCGAAAAGAGGGGCAAAGTTTTCTGTGAGCCAGTTGATGGCTGTTTCTATATATTTTCCTATGTTTATCATAATTCGATAGCGTTTTGAATAAGTTCATTAATTTCTTCTTTATCTTTTCCGGTCATCTCTACTACGATGGACGATAGAGGAACCAAGCCTTTCAGTTCGCGTTCTTCATTTACCACATAAATGGGAGAATTGGTTTTCGTAATTAAGGGAAGCAGATCCTCAATCTTTGTGTCCTCCGTAACGGAATGTACTTCACTTTGTACGGCTTCCTTGATTGATTTTATACCTTTATGCCGAAGAATGGCGGCACTTTCCAATGTAATCTCTCCTATCAGCTTGTCATTTTCATCTATCACAGGAAGCACGGTAATATCTCTTTCTTTCATCTTTCTGATCAGAACCTCGGGACCTTCTTTACGCAGACGGGCTACGGCGGGACGGGTTATCATAATACTTCCTGCCGTTATGATTTTGCTCCGGTCCACATTTTCTACAAATCTTGCCACATAGTCATTGGCTGGTTCTGTTAAAATTTCTTCTGAAGTTCCGACTTGCACCACTTCTCCGTCTCTCATAATGGCAATGCGGTCACCCAGTTTAATTGCTTCGCTCAAATCATGCGTGATAAAGACGATGGTCTTTTTCATTTTGGATTGCAGCGCCAGCATTTCATCTTGCATTTGTACGCGGATCAATGGGTCCAAAGCGGAAAAGGCTTCATCCATCAGTAATATTTCCGGATCATTTGCCAAAGCGCGTGCCAACCCGACACGTTGCTGCATTCCGCCGGAAAGTTGCCCGACCATCTGATTCTGATATCCTTTCAGCCCGACTATTTCCATACTCTTCATGGCTTTTTTCTCACGTTCTTGTTTGGGAACTCCTTGGAGTTCAAGACCGAATGCAATATTGCTTAAAACACTGCGATGAGGTAACAAACCAAAATTTTGGAACACCATAGCTATCTCCCGGCGACGCATTTCCAACAATTCCTTATCAGATGCGGCAGTAATATCTGTTCTATTAATCAGTACTTGTCCTTTTGTGGGTTTGATTAATCGGTTTATGCAGCGCAATAAAGTTGATTTGCCACTACCCGATAGCCCCATGATTACGAAGAATTCTCCTTCTTTGATTGTCAGATTGGCGTTTTTAACTGCTACAGTACAATTAGTCGCCTTTAAAATTTCATTTTTGCTTTTTCTTTCTTTCAACATCCGGAACGCTTTCTGCTTTTCCGGACCGAAAACAAGATATAAGTCTTTTATTTCTATTTTGTTCATAGTCTATAATAGTTTAAATTAATTAAGAATAGGGAGGAATTGACGGAAGTAAATTGAGATGTCATCCGGTATATTTAACGAAACAAAATATAAAAAGGTTCATTATAAGATGAGTTTAATTGATCAGTAAATATGTTTCTTACAGCTTGTTATTGTTTACTCCCTACGGGAGTGGTTCAGAAAATCCGAGATTAAAAAAGATAATCAGAAAGCGTTTTCTATAAAACAGAAATTAAGTATTATCCTTTTGTCGAGCGTTCATTTTATTCTATCTTTGTCCCGCAAAACAGAATAAATATATGGATAGTATTTTAATTATTGATGATGAACCGCAAATACGCAAACTTCTTTCGCGTATGATGGAATTGGAAGGTTACGAAGTATTCCAGGCAGCCGATTGCCAGTCTACATTGAAACAACTTAAGTTACATAATCCCCAAGTGGTGTTGTGTGATGTGTTTTTGCCGGACGGCAATGGAGTAGATATGGTTACAACCATCAAAAAACTCTATCCAGAATTGGAGGTGATACTTTTGACCGCCCACGGTAACATTCCGGATGGTGTGCAGGCAATCAAGAATGGAGCCTTTGATTATATCACCAAAGGGGATGATAATAATAAAATTATTCCGTTAATCAGCCGGGCTATGGCTCAGGCTAAAAAGAATGTAGGGGAAAAAGTGAAAACAGAAGAAACCCAAAGTTTCTCTTTTGACGCTATAAAAGGGAAGTCGGAGGGTATGCAACAAGCCGTAGCATTGGCCCGAAAGGTTTCGGCAACGGATGTTACAGTCTTGCTGACCGGAGAAACAGGCACGGGGAAAGAAGTCTTTGCACAAGCCATCCATCGCAACAGTCTTCGCAAAGAGAATGCTTTTGTGGCTGTAAACTGTTCTGCTTTTAGCAAAGATCTGCTTGAAAGCGAGATATTCGGTCATAAAGCCGGTTCGTTTACCGGAGCGATGAAAGATAAGAAGGGGCTGTTCGAAGTGGCCGATAACGGAACCATCTTTTTGGATGAAATAGGTGAAATGGCTTTCGAGCTGCAGGCCAAATTGCTTCGTGTGCTCGAAGCGGGAGAGTACATCAAGATAGGCGACACGAAACCGACGAAAGTGAATGTCCGCGTTATCTCCGCCACCAATCGGGACCTGAAAAAAGAAATAGAACAAGGTAATTTCCGTGAAGATCTTTATTATCGTCTTTCTGTTTTTCAGATACACCTCCCTCCTCTTCGTGAGCGCAAAGAAGACATCGAACTTTTGGCGGGAAGCTTTATCCAACTCTTTTCAAAAAAACTGGGGAAACAAGTGGAAGGGATGGCTCCGGAGTTCTTGAATGCTTTGAAAGCTGCCGACTGGAGAGGAAATATCCGTGAATTGCGAAACGTGATAGAACGCAGCATGATTGTCTGCGACAAACAGCTTACCTTACAAGATCTTCCTATTGAAATACAGAATACCCGACAGGAAGATTATTCCGGCAAGAATTATTCGGAGTTTGAACTGGCCGCTATGGAAAAACGTCATATTGCTAAAGTTCTGCAACATACTAAAGGAAACAAGACTGAGGCTTCACGTTTATTGAAAATAGGTTTGACTACTTTATATAGAAAAATAGAGGAATACGGTATTTAGTTATTGAGTACCATTGATTAAGCCGTTTCCTCCTTATGGCTAAGCCCACTCTTATGGTTTGCTGCTACAGTTTCTTCCGGTGGACTGTACAGTCCACCGGGCAGTCCGTACAGTCCATTGCAGTGGACTGTACGGAGCGATGCCGGCGACTATAGTATGTAACCGTAAGAATGGGCTTAACCATAAGGAAGAAAGAGCTTAGTATCAGGTATGAAAGACCATACGGTAGCGTTTCACAAGCTGGAACACTTACTACACTCTTCTGTCCGTCACAGTTTCAGCAAAGATGGAAATGGAATCGGTATAGTACGGATTTTAGAAATCCCCCGTGGCTTTCCTCAGCAAGACAGGAGCTCTCGATATACTTCAGCATCTTCTTCCGAGAAACAGCATACAATCACTTCTCCTTCATAGCCATGTGCCATTTCTTCCCCGATGGCATTCAATGCGATACGTGCCGCTTCTTCCTTGGGATAATGATATACGCCGGTACTGATACAGGGGAATGCAATGCTTTGGATGCCGTTTTCTCTCGCTAGTATAAAACTGGTACGATAACATGATGCAAGTTTTTCGGCTTCTCCATGCGTTCCCCCATGCCATACGGGCCCTACAGTATGAATTACTTTCCTGCATGGCAGGTTGTATGCATCGGTTATCTTGCTTTCCCCTGTCGGACAACCGCCCAATGTTTTGCATTCCGCTAACAACGCCGGACCTGCAGCCCGATGGATAGCTCCATCTACACCGCCACCACCCAGCAACGAACTGTTGGCTGCATTTACAATGGCGTCGACTTTTAAAGTAGTGATATCGGCTACGGTAACATTTATCTTTTTCATTTTTCCTTTCTGTTTTTCTGTATTAAAACCTCTATACAAAGCTATATAATAAATTGGGGAATTATGCAGTTTGGCAGCAAATAAATCAATTATTCTCCTGTTTTGATATCCTTCCCTTTTCATTTTGAAAAGATCTTCTTTTGCTCCCTCTTTTTTCTTGTTGTTATATCTGTATATAAATCAATTACTTATCTCCTGTTTGCCAGTAATGGCACACTATTGGCATATAGCGTGGCAGTTAACAATAGTATTAATTTAAAAAAAGGAATTATGGATTTATTTTCAATCGGATTTGCGGTTTGTACCTTGAGCGGCATAGCTTGCTTTTGGCTTTTCTTTAAATGTATAGACTGGTTCGAGAAGATCTAAAAAAAGAAAGGAGAAACAAGTTATGTACACAGCATTATTTGTAGTTAGTTTGATTATGTTCGGCTATATGATGTATGTTCTTATCAAGCCGGAGAAGTTTTAAAAAAGTAAGTTAAGAAATAAAGAGTTATGAATACTGAAGTTTTAGGTGTTATAGCGCAAATTGTCTTATTGATAGTGCTTAGCTATCCTTTGGGCAAATATATCGCTAAAGTTTATAAAGGTGAAAAGACTTGGTCGGATTTTATGAAGCCCGTTGAACGGGTTATGTTCAAACTGAGTGGTATCAATCCCAATGAGGAGATGAACTGGAAACAGTTTTTGAGAGCCTTGCTGGTGGTAAATCTATTTTGGTTCCTTTGGGGGATGGTACTGTTGGTTACACAAGGTGTGCTGCCGCTTAACCCGGATGGAAATGCCGGTCAGACTGCGCATCAGGCATTCAATACTTGTATCAGTTTCATGGTGAACTGTAACTTGCAACATTATAGCGGTGAAAGTGGGCTGACTTATTTTACTCAGCTATTCGTCATCATGCTCTTTCAGTTTATTACTGCCGCTACCGGTATGGCTGCCATGGCAGGTATAATGAAAGCGCTGGCTGCAAAGACTACTCAGACTATTGGCAATTTCTGGAACTATTTGGTATTAAGTTGTACCCGTGTCCTGTTGCCTCTTTCATTGATCGTAGGTTTTATCCTGATTGTGCAAGGCACTCCGATGGGCTTTGACGGAAAAATGAAGGTGACCACCATGGAAGGAACTACACAATATGTATCACAAGGCCCTACGGCGGCTATTGTCCCTATCAAACAATTGGGTACTAATGGGGGTGGTTATTTTGGTGTAAACTCTTCTCATCCCTTGGAGAACCCTACCTATTTTGCTAATATGGTGGAATGTTGGTCTATCCTTATCATACCTATGGCGATGGCATTTGCATTCGGTTTCTATCTGAAACGTAAAAAATTGGGTTATAGTATATATGGTGTCATGCTGTTTGCTTATCTGGTAGGAGTTTGTATCAATGTCAGTCAGGAGATGGGTGGTAATCCACGTATTGATGAGATGGGGATAGCGCAGGATAATGGCGCGATGGAAGGTAAAGAAATACGTTTGGGCTCGGCCGCCACTGCTTTGTGGAGTATTACTACTACGGTTACTTCCAATGGTTCTGTCAATGGTATGCACGATTCAACAATGCCGCTTTCGGGTATGATGGAAATGCTGAACATGCAGATCAACACATGGTTTGGCGGTGTAGGTGTGGGATGGATGAACTACTTTACATTTATTATTATCGCCGTGTTCATCAGTGGGTTGATGGTAGGCCGTACACCGGAGTTTCTTGGTCATAAAGTAGAAGCACGTGAAATGAAGATTGCTTCCATTGTAGCACTACTTCATCCGTTTATCATTTTAGTTGGTACAGCATTGGCTGCTTATCTGTTTGTTCATGCGCCTGCATTTGTGGAAAGTGAAGGTGGCTGGTTGAACAATCCCGGATATCATGGTCTGAGTGAAATGCTTTATGAATACACCTCGTGTGCCGCCAATAATGGTTCCGGTTTTGAAGGACTGGGTGATAACACATGGTTTTGGAACTACTCTTGTGGTATTGTGCTGATATTAGGACGTTTTGTCCCGATTGTAGGTCAAGTGGCCATAGCAGGTATTCTGGCTAAGAAAAAATTTATTCCCGAAAGCGCCGGCACATTGCAAACCGATACAGTGACATTCGGTGTGATGACATTTGCGGTTATTTTTATTGTTGCCGCACTATCATTCTTCCCGGTACATGCATTAAGCACTATTGCCGAGCACTTGAGTTTATAATTCTGATAACAGACAACGATATTAATAGAAGATATGAAAGATAATAAATCAGCTTCTTTATTTCAGAAGGAGCAAGTTATTGACAGCATAAAACAATCATTCGTGAAGTTGAATCCGCGAGTGATGATTAAGAATCCGATTATGTTCACGGTAGAGGTTTGTACAGCTATTATGTTCTTGGTGATGCTCTACTCTATCGTTAATGATTCACAAGGCTCATTTATTTATAATTTATGGGTTTTCGTAATTCTGTTCATCACCTTGTTATTTGCTAATTTTGCTGAAGCTATTGCCGAAGCGCGCGGAAAAGCACAAGCCGATAGCCTGAGGAAGACTCGTGAGGAGACTCCTGCCAAATTGATTGTGAACGGGACTTTGAAAACTGTCAGTAGTTCCCAGTTAAAGAAAGGTGATATTTTTGTATGTGAGGCAGGAGATGTTATTCCTGCCGATGGCGAGATCATCGAAGGACTGGCGTCTATTGACGAAAGTGCCATCACAGGCGAATCCGCTCCTGTAATCCGTGAAGCAGGCGGTGACAAGAGTTCAGTAACAGGAGGTACAAAAGTATTGTCCGATCAGATAAAAGTAATGGTAAGCACCCAGCCGGGTGAAAGTTTCTTGGATAAGATGATTGCATTGGTGGAAGGCGCATCCCGCCAGAAAACACCGAATGAAATTGCATTGACTATCCTGTTGGCAGCATTTACATTGGTCTTTGTCATTGTGTGTATCACCCTTAAACCGTTTGCCGATTATACGGGAACTGTCATTACCATTGCTTCTTTTCTGTCCTTGTTTGTCTGCCTCATTCCCACCACTATCGGAGGATTGCTTTCGGCTATCGGTATCGCCGGGATGGATCGTGCTCTGCGTGCCAACGTCATAACCAAATCGGGTAAAGCAGTGGAAACAGCCGGAGATATAGATACTTTGCTTCTTGATAAAACAGGAACAATAACTATAGGAAACCGTAAAGCTACTCGTTTTTATCCGGCTCAGGGAGTGGATGAACATGCTTTCATCGAAGCCTGCCTACTCTCATCTGTATCTGATGATACTCCGGAAGGTAAATCTATTATTGAACTGGGACGTGAATCGGGTTTACGGATGCGTAATTTGAATACCGATGGTGCTCATATGATAAAATTTACCGCCGAAACCAAATGCTCGGGTATTAACTTGAAGGATGGAACAGAAATCCGTAAAGGTGCATTTGATGCTATCCGCAAGATAGCTTTGTCTGCCGGAAACCCTTTCCCAAAAGAAACGGAAGATATCATTCAAACCATTACAAGTAATGGAGGTACTCCATTGGTGGTGAGTGTCAATAAGAAAATTGCCGGAGTTATAGAATTGCAGGATATCATAAAACCGGGTATTCAGGAACGTTTTGAACGTTTACGCAAGATGGGGGTAAAAACAGTCATGGTGACGGGAGATAACCCTTTGACCGCCAAATATATTGCAGAGAAAGCCGGAGTAGACGACTTCATAGCCGAAGCTAAACCGGAGGATAAGATGGAGTATATCAAGAAAGAGCAGGCTGCCGGCAAACTGGTTGCCATGATGGGTGACGGAACAAATGATGCTCCTGCCCTTGCCCAAGCTAATGTGGGGGTTGCCATGAATAGCGGTACACAGGCTGCCAAGGAAGCAGGGAATATGGTGGATTTGGATAATGATCCTACCAAGCTGATAGAAATTGTTGAGATAGGTAAACAATTGCTGATGACACGTGGTACACTGACCACTTTCTCCATAGCCAATGATGTGGCCAAATATTTTGCCATTGTTCCTGCATTGTTCATGCTTTCCATTCCAGAACTGGCTGCATTGAATATTATGGGGTTGCATAGCCTGAGAGTGCTATCTTATCTGCAGTTATATTCAATGCCATCATTATTCCTATTCTGATTCCGCTGGCATTGAAAGGAGTTCAATACAAACCGATAGGAGCTTCCGCCTTGCTTCGTCGTAATCTTTTGATATATGGCATAGGTGGTGTTATTGCTCCTTTTGTGGGTATTAAATTAATAGATTTAGTAGTAGGATTATTCTTTTAACAAGTAAATAACAATGAAAAATTTTATAAAGTCATTCAGACTTACTTTAGTCTTTTGTGTGTTTTTCTCAGTATGCTATATACTAGTCTTATGGATTTTCGCTCAATTTGCCGGACCTAATTCCGGCAATGCCGAGGTTGTGGAACTTAACGGAAAAGTGGTAGGTGCAGCCAATGTGGGACAATTATTTACAGAAGATATCTATTTCTGGGGACGTCCTTCATGTGCTGGTGAAGGTTATGATGCGGCTAGTTCGGCCGGTAGCAATAAAGGTCCTACCAATGAGGAGTATCTGGCTGAAGTAGAAGCTCGGATTGATACATTTTTAAAGCATCATCCTTACTTGAGCCGTAAGGAAGTACCTGCCGAAATGGTAACAGCCAGCGGTTCCGGATTGGATCCTGACATCACTCCGGCCTGCGCATACGTGCAGGTACAACGTGTGGCTAAAGCTCGCGGAATGAGTGAGGAAACTGTAAAAGCTATTGTAGATAAAGCTGTGGAAAAACCGTTTATGGGCATGTTCGGTACAGAGAAGGTGAATGTGTTAAAACTGAATGCTGCTTTAGAAAAGGCAAAATAATAAAAAATATATAGTCATTAAATTAGGAAGATGTGCGTCATGAAAAAGAGAAGTTTCCTGGATACCGAGAGCCTGTCGGCTCTAGAAGCTGTGGCTATCATTGTATTGTTCTTTGCTTTGATAACATGGATTCTTGATCTTTGACGTGCATCACCATTGAATGATGCATCTTGATTCAGAAAAACTCAAAATGGATATTTCCTTTCAGACAATAAGAAGGAAATAGTAGAAATATGTAAAACACGAATATTAATTAGTTTAATTTTTTAAGATGAAAAGGAATTTGAAAAAAGTGGTCTTGGTGCTGGCTTTACTGTTGCCTGGAGTGATAAAAGCACAAGAATTTAACGTAACGGCTAAGGCAGATTTTGTAAGTGATTACATTTGGCGTGGCGCTTACCAGAATTCAGGATTTTCTGTACAGCTACATTAGGATTATCTTACGGCAACCTTTCTTTATCTGCTTGGGGGAGTCAGAGCCTGACCAAGACAGACGGTGCACAAGAGTTTGACATCAATTTAAGCTATACTATTGGCGGTTTAGGTATTACAGTAACCGACTATTGGTGGAATGGCATCACCATGCCCTACGGGGATTATAAACATGATCATCATTTTGAAGGAACATTAGCTTATAATTTCGGCGAGAACTTTCCTCTGACCTTGAGTTGGTCTACTATGTTTGCGGGAGGAGACGATAACAAAGACGGTGATCGTGCTTATTCCACTTATATCAATGCTTCTTATAATATTGCTTGCCCGGCAGAAATTACGCTCACTCCTTCCGTTGGTTTCACTCCTTGGAAAGGAATGTATGATGCTGATGGTGCTGCTTTTACAGATATTGCTTTAAAAGCTTCCAAGAACATTAATATTACAGATAATTTTTCTTTGCCTTTGTTTGTACAGGCTATTGTTTCGCCCTCATTTGACAAAACTTATCTGATAGCCGGATTAAGTATTGGGTTTTAAATGTGTGATTTTTTTGATGAAAAGGAGAAATGCAAAGCATTTCTCCTTTTTGTTGTATTAGAGTGACTTATCTTTTTTTGATTCTTGCCAGATGTGGTATTTTTGTTCAAAGAGTTGCCACGTGGAGAATGGAATATGGCAAAAACTAAAGATAGTTTTGTATCTCTTTAATGTTATTCAACTTAATAAAGTGGGAGTGCGTTACTTCTCCTTCACATTGTTCGTGTGCCCAAGTGATATGATGAGGTACATAGGCTGCATAACCTCCGAGTTCCAATATGGGAATAATATCTGACTTTATTGAGTTTCCTATCATCAGTAAATTTTCTGCCTTACACCCTAAATTATCAAGCAATCTTTTATAATCCGCATTCTTCTTGTCGCTCATTATTTCTATGTGGCAAAAACATTCTTGTAGTCCGGACGCAGAAATCTTTCTTTTTTGATCGAACAGATCACCTTTGGTGGCCAATACTAATTTATAATTTTCGCACAAGGCTGATATGACTTCTTGCACACCGTCCAATAATATGATTGGCCTTTGCAGAAGTTCCTGGCCTGATCGGAGGATTTCTTTTACGAGATTGAGATCTCCTTCTCCATTAGTAACTTTGCAAATGGTTTCAATCATGCAAAGCAGCATTCCTTTCAGTCCATAACCATAGATATGCAGATTTTTTATTTCTGTTTTGAACAGTTCTTCTGATATGGAAGGAGCTGGTAAATATTTCCTCAGAAGATGACAAAATCTGTGTTCCAACTCTTGAAAATAAAGTTCATTTTCCCAAAGAGTGTCATCGGCATCAAAAGCGATAAATTCTATTTTATTTTTCATGTTTTATTATTAGAATAGGAAGAGGGAGCAATCATATCATAATGTATTGTTTTGTCCGTCTTTTAAGTTCTGTATAAATTCGGCAACATTTCGTCCATCCACCAAGCATGGTGGACACTGATGGATATAGGGAGCAAAAGTTTCTTTTTTTCTTGTATCAGCTTACCTGTGGAAATTTTGGGTATAGAATCTCCTGTTTGAATTGAACCGGCATGTTTCATCTCGGAAAAGGCAAACCAAGGCAGAGCCGAATAACGGATGACATCTGCTCTTGCAGTGTCCTTGGAAAAAGAAAGTCCGGCACTGTTTTTTACTCTATGTATTTCCTTTTCTGCATTTTCAATAAATAAGGAAAGATCTGTGTCATACTCAAAAAATCCAAAGCCAAAAGTTCCGTCCTCTCTTCCGATAGTGGGCGAAATATTGATTTTATCATACTCTACTACTTCTCCGTTTTCTATACGTAATTTGATGCAGTAGTTGCATTGATACATTTCAATAGGAAGTACACAGAATAAAGAAAAAAGAAACCTCCATATTTTTACTTTGTTGATATACGCTTGTGAAATCAACAGTCGTAGTAATTCCCCAAAAAGGGTCATCGAGAGCGAGAAGAATTTAAAATGCTCTTTTCTATTCCAATTGTCCAGGTTAATAACTCGCTTCATTTTCTATTTACTCTGTTTTTCTTTTATGTGTATTATTTCTGTTGCAACTATTTTAACGATAAAACATATTGTTGCAAATATACAAAAAGTATTTTAACAGAGATGTTCTTTGTTTGCTTTAAATCCATTTTATTATTTCCTGTTCTGTGCTAAAGTTAAGAATGGATAACAGCAACTATTTTAAAAGGTTATTCAGGACTGATAATCAACTATATGTCTATTTTTGTTTATAAGGGAAAGAATTCTATTAAATTCATAAGTCAGATTTTTGTATGGATAACAATTTAGGTGATAGAATTGGCAATAAAGTACAAATCGCTATAAGGATAAAATAATGTTTTATTTAATCAAAAACAAAAGCAACAAATACCTTGTCGGACGAATTGTTGCTTCTGTTTACTCAGGAAGGTCACATAACAAAAGAGTCTTGTAATTGAGTTTGCTTTATTACATCAAATTTCTCTGATGGAATATCTAGAAAGGCTTTGCACAGTGTCACTAATGCCTTTTCTCTATCTTGTTCCCGTACCAGCACTGAAAGATTGTGAGTGCTGCTACCGTATGAAATCATGCATACCGGCATTTCTTTCAGTGTTTCTATAATTCTGGCTTCCAACCCTGTATGCTTTTCCCAATTTAGATCTCCAATAACGCTGACCACAGACATTTCTGTTTCCATTCCTATTTCCGCATACTTATGTAATTCACGATATATCAGGCGTAATGTGTCGTTGCTACATTTCACAGCCAATGAAACACTTACATTAGAGGAAGTCGCTAAATAGACAGGAACCTTATATTTCTCGAACACATCAAATACTTTTCCAATAAATAGATAAGAAGTAAGAATCCCCAACGAACGAAGTTTGACAAAGACCACACCTCTGCGTGAAACAGCAGCTTTTACTTTTGTTCCTGTTTTTTCTGATGATATTCGTAATGTATCTTTCGGTGTTTTTATCAATACAATAGCCATACCGGCGGTGCGCGCCAGCGGAATACATTCCGGATGAAGCAATGCAATGCCGCTATCAATAAAATTCTCGCTTCACCGTATGTAAGAGTTCGAGTATGTTCCATACCTCGGAAACAAATTTCATCAGAATGTAAGGATGTTATAATTTCATCCGCATGGAATACAGCCCCGATAACAGTGGCATAATACTCATTTCCTATTTGTGGGAAGAAATCCACTTCATCATATACATTTTTACACAAACGGCTTTGGGTAATAAGAATGTGAACATCGGGACAGTCTTTCATCAGTTCTTCTACATTCTTTTTCACATACTTTATATCCGGTTTTCGATCAAGCCCTAGTCGCATGAAATGACATGAGTTCAAGATGAAGTTCTTTTTTGTACATTCTTCTAAATAATGTGACAGAATAAGAGAGGATATCATTGCTCCGTGAGCCATGATCTCATGATCGTCAATGATGTTCAGATTTTCATTACATAAACGGGAAATTTGATCGATGTGTACTTTTATTTCTTTGGCAGCTTCTGCTTTCTGTATTTCGGAGGAAAGAAGATTGTCCAGCCAATTTCTACAATCATTCTCAAAATCCTGCAATTGACTCATAACCTCTTCGATATCGACATGGAATAAAGAAATAGAAACAGCTTGCAGCTTTTGGGCAATGCTGGTAAAAGTGTCGAGCACTATAATAGAACGTTCGTTCATGTTAATTACTTCAGTCCAATGTTTCAGTTCGGTGGCAGATTTAATATTTTCTAAATTATATACTTTCATTTTTTTATTGCATTTTATTCTTTTGGAGTTTCTTTTTCATTTTAACAGGCAAATTTCCATATTGGAAAGCTATGTTTTTACTAGTTTCATCTTTATTAGTTTGTTAATCAGTTATTTCTTATTGTTTGCTCGCTACCTTTTCTATAAGTCGATAGCGTTATACTCCATATAAATCAAAATCGATGCCATTACAAAAATTGCACTTTTATCTTTCAGCTATTTCATTTCCCATTTTAGAAAAAAGGCTTTCATATTGAAAAAGTATAAACTAATCAATAAACATATATCATGTTGATAATAAGATGTTTAAATTAGTGGTATGACTTTTGTCATCTAATTGAAAAAAAGAATTATATAAAAATGAAATTGTATATCATATCAAACAGACTGCCCGTGAAGGCTGTCGCAGAAAAAGATACCTTTGTTTTCTCACGTAGTGAAGGAGGTCTGACAACGGGACTAAATTCCTACAGGGCAATTACGAGAAACATTGGGTGGGGTGGCCCGGAATCTGTACAGACAAAGAGGAAGAAAAACAGGATATCTGTCACCGGTTGGAGGAAATGAATCTCCATCCCATATTTTTATCCGATGAGCAATATAAGAACTATTATGAGGGATACAGTAACAGTACCTGTGGCCTTTATGTCACTATTTCTTTGCCTATACATTATATAGAAAAAGTTTCTGGCAATCTTACCAAGAGGTTAACGCTTTGTTTTGTCGGGAAATTATCCGCCTTGTGGAACCGGATGATTGGGTCTGGGTACAAGATTATCAGTTGATGTTACTTCCGGAAATGCTTCGCCAAGAGCTTCCCCAGTTGCATATCGGTTATTTCCATCATATTCCGTTTCCATCTTATGAGTTATTCCGAATTCTACCTGAACGTGCCGAAATACTGAAAGGATTGTTAGGAGCCGATTTTATCGCATTTCATACACATGACTATATGCGTCATTTCATCAGTGCGGCCGAACGGGTACTCCATATAGATTTCAGTTTGGATGAAACCCGGATAGGCAGTCGCATTGTGCGCGTTGATGCACTTCCGATGGGGATAAATTATGACCTTTACCACAATGTGTCACAACAAAAAAATGTTTGGAAGGCTATAGAACGAACCCGTCTCTTGTTTGGCAAACATAAACTTATCCTATCGGTAGACCGTTTGGATTATAGTAAAGGTATTTTGCACCGCCTTTATGGATTTGCCTCTTTTTTGGAACACCATCCGAATATCATGGCAAGGTAACACTGGCTATGGTCATAGTTCCTTCACGTGATCATGTAGCAGTTATGCCGAATTGAAAACCCGGATTGACGAGGAAATAGGTTCTATCAACGGACGATATTCTACAATGAACTGGACTCCGGTCTGCTATTTTTATCATGGTTTTTCATTCGAAGAATTGGCTGCTATGTATTTTATAGCTGATATTGCATTAGTAACTCCTTTGCGTGACGGAATGAACTTGGTTGCCAAAGAGTATGTTGCTGTCAAGCAAGACAATCCTGGTGTATTGGTTTTAAGTGAAATGGCTGGTGCCGCTGTGGAACTGACCGACGCCTTGCTGGTTAATCCCAATGATACGGAGCAGATAGAAAATGCCATTTGCCGGGCATTGGAAATGCCGTTTGAAGAACAGCAAGAACGGATGCACCGTATGCAGTCTATTGTATCCGTACAGACTGTCAATAAATGGGCTGCCGATTTTGTAAATGAATGGCAGGAAGTGGCACACAAAAACAAAACCATGCTTTTTAAGAAGATAGGATCACAGAATATGCAGGAAATTCAGCATCAATACTTACATGCTAAAAAGCGTTTGATTTTGTTGGATTATGACGGGACACTGGTCCCTTTTCAGAAAAGGCCGGAAGATGCCTCTCCTACTCCACAATTGCTGGATACATTGCAGAAACTGACCGCCGACCCCTTGAATCATGTGGTAATAAACAGCGGACGTGACCATTTTACTTTAGAGAAGTGGTTGGGTGCACTGCCTCTTTCCTTTGCAGCCGAACATGGGGCCTTTTATAAAGAGAATGGTGTATGGCACAAGAATGTACACGGGCAGGAATGGAGCCCCGGATTGCTTTCTATATTAAAATTATTTGTCAGCAAGACTCCTCGCTCCCATCTTGAAGTCAAAGAAACGGCACTTGCCTGGCATTATCGTGAAGCCGATGCATGGTTGGGAAGATTACGTGCGCAACAGTTGGTCAATTCCTTGATATCTATTTGCTTGAAACAGAATTTGCAAATCATGCAGGGTAATAAGGTAATAGAAATAAAATCTCCCGAATTTACCAAAGGTTCAGAAGTAAACAGGCTTTTGCTTGCCACCCGATATGATTTTATCTTGGCAATAGGAGATGATACTACGGATGATGATATGTTTAAAGCCGTACCTGTTACTGCTGTGACTGTAAAGATTGGTACAGCATCCGAGAGTGCACGTTACAATCTGCCCGTACAGACAGACACCTTGCCGTTTTTACAACGGCTGACAGATGAAGGCATGGTGAAAGCAGCTTGAAAAGTGGTTTGAAAGGGCAGTTATCATCGGCTATAGATTTTTTTAAACGGATAATAAACCACTAACATTACAAAAAAAATAACCATGGATAATTTGAATTACGGTGTAATCGGTAATTGCTGCACAGCCGCACTGATTTCCGAAAAAGGAAGTATTGAATGGCTATGTTTTCCAAATTTTGATTCACCTTCTATTTTTGCAGCTCTTCTAGATCGTGAAAAAGGCGGGACTTTTGGTTTTGAAGTTTCAGAAGACTATCACACCATCCAATCGTATGTTCCCCATACCAATATTCTTTCCACTACTTTTGTGTCAGAACAAGACGAATTTGCGGTAGTCGACTTTATGCCTTGTTATGAGTTATATGATAATAAGGAATATTATCGTCCAGCTGAGGTCTATCGTTATATCCGCTGGATTAAAGGTCGTCCTCGCATTAAAGTCAATTACCATCCGGCTCCCGATTATGCTCGTGGAAAAGCGTTTTTTAATGTAACTTCCCGGTATATTGAAACCTATTCTTCTTCTAACAACAAGGACAGACAATATCTGTATTCCTCTTTGCCGTTGCAAGGTATTGTAAACCATCAGGAATTTATATTAGAGAAAGATGAATTTTTTCTTCTTTCATACAATGAAAAGGTGATTCCTGTTGATATAGAGCGTGAGAAACTGGAGTATTGCCGCACGTTGGTTTATTGGTTGAACTGGACGGATCGTACAAGAAAGTTCACTATTTACAACGATATAATAGAGCGTAGCTTACTCACCCTGAAGATGATGTCCTTTTATAATGGCGCGGTATTAGCCTCTCTTACTACCAGCCTGCCCGAAGCTGTGGGAGAAGTACGCAATTGGGATTACCGTTTTTGTTGGTTGCGAGATGCCTCCATGTCCATAGAGACCCTTTTCAAAATAGGTCATGCCGATGCAGCCCGCAAATTCATGAAATTCATACAATCTACTTTTGTTGCCGAGCATGACACTTATCAAATAATGTATGGCATTCGTGGGGAAAGGAAATTGACTGAAGTTATACTCGACCATCTTTCAGGATATAAAAACTCCAAACCGGTGCGTATCGGCAATGATGCTTATCATCAAAGGCAGAATGATTCGTTCGGCTATTTGATGGATTTGATTTACCAATATTACCGGTTGATGCCAGGTACATTGGATGAAATAGAAGATATGTGGGAAATGGTGAAAAGCATTATGATGACTGTGGTGGAAGATTGGAGAAAGCCTGATAAAGGAATTTGGGAGATACGGGGTGAAGGACAGCATTTCGTTTCGTCCAAAGTGATGTGTTGGGTTGCTTTGGACAGAGGAGCCCGCATAGCTCGTATTCTGAATAAATATGAGAATAGCCGACGTTGGGAAGAAGAAGCTGATGCAATTAAAGCTGATGTTATGAGAAACGGCTGGAAGGAAGAAATACAAAGTTTTTCACAAGCATACGGCAATCTGGATTTGGATTCTTCTTTACTGTTAATGGAACCTTATGGATTTATAGATGCTGATGATATTCGTTATCATAAAACAGTGAAAGCCGTCAAGAAATCCCTGTTACACAAAGGGTTGATGTACCGTTATAATACTCATGATGATTTTGGCTGTCCTTCTTCGGCCTTTACCATCTGTACTTTCTGGCTGATCCGTGCACTTTATGTCATCGGGGAAAAAGACGAAGCACGCTGTTTGTTCGATGAAATTTTGCAATATTCAAACCATTTGGGTCTGTTCAGTGAAGATATTGATTTCGAAACAAAAGAACAACTGGGTAATTTCCCACAAGCTTATTCTCATCTGGCACTGGTAAATACTGCTGTGTTATTTGCGGAAGAAGATAAAAGGCTAATCTTTAAATAAGGAAAAATTTGGAGAAGGACTGATAATCCAGTATCTTTGTACAATTAAAATCAGGAAAATGCGTATAACAAAAAAACGGAGCCAAAGGTTAATCTTGCAGTCTTTAGTAAAAAACGGATGTCCATATATTATTATATGTATATGGTGTGTGTTGTCTGGCGGATGTGTTCAGAATAAATCCCAAGATTCATTGAAAACATTAAAAACAGAAATTCGACATATTATTAAAGATAAGAAAGCAACTATAGGAGTGGCTTTGATACTGGATGGAGAAGATACGCTGGCCATAAATAATGCCGAAAAATATCCCATGATGAGCGTTTATAAGTTTCATCAGGCATTGGCTGTATGTGATTACCTGCAAAAACGGCATATTCCACTTTCCACTTCCCTATATCTTGATAAAAGGTATTTCAAACCGGATACATACAGCCCTTTGCGTGATAAATATCCCCAAGGTAATTTGGAACTTCCGATTAGTGAACTTTTAGCTTATACAATGCAGTTAAGTGACAATGTAGCCTGTGATATTTTATTCGATTATATAGGTGGTGTAAACGTGGTGGATGAATACATTCATTCATTGGGAATAAACGATGTTTCTATAACTACTACCGAAGATGAGATGCATCAAGACATGGATGATTGTTACAAAAACTGGACAACACCAATGGAAGCAGCCAATCTATTGGAACTTTTTATGACTCAAGATTCCATGAAAAATGAATATACAAATTTTCTAAAACATATTATGATAGAGTGTGAGACAGGTAAAGACAGACTACCTGCTCCCCTTCCCGAAAGTGAAGTCAAGATAGGACATAAGACAGGAACTTCCGATAAGAATGAACGGGGGGAATACATTGGCATCAATGACATTGGTTTTGTAATTCTACCTGATGGGAACCGATACGTAGTAGCCGTATTTGTCAAAGACTCAAAAGAAAATATGGAAACGAATACTAAGATCATCTCTGATATTTCGGCTGCTATTTACCGATATGCAGGAATCGTTAAAATAGTGCTATTTTGTACTGTCTATGAAAATAAAGACAAGAATGTCATAAATATAATATTATGGATTATCACATCGTTAAAATATCTAGAAATAAAAAGCAATATCTGGATTTATTATTGCTTGGGGATGAACAGGAAATAATGATAGACCGATATTTGGAGCGCGGTGACTTGTTTGTATTGGAAGATAACGGGATAAAAGCTGTTTGTGTTGTAACAAAAGAAGGTCCGAAAATTTGTGAATTGAAGAATATAGCGGTTACCCCTAGTGCCCAACGACAAGGATATGGTAGAAAACTAATAAATTACCTGATAAACCATTACTCAAAAGAATATACTCAGATGATGGTGGGAACGGGAGACGTTCCCGGCACTCTTGCATTTTATAAAAGTTGCGGTTTTGAATATTCTCATTGTATAAAAGATTTTTTCACGGAGAATTACGATCATCCTATCATTGACAATGGGGTTTTACTAAAAGATATGATTTATTTGAAACGTAAAATAGGGTTTTAAAAGAGTGGAAACGATCAAATCCTTACTAAATTTAAACATTATTTTCTATCACTTTCAATGAATCGGACAGAAGAATAATTCTTTTTATGAATAATCTATTTACAATTCAATAAAATAAATGTATCTTTGCAATATGTTAAAAACTCATATATCGGATTTGGTGTCGTAAACAATCTGTTTTTATAGAATAGATTGTCCAGTCGTTTTTACTCTCAGAATGTCTTTTGAGAGCAATTTTATATTATTTATAATTGATCTTTTAATCCGCATACAAATAATGGGATTGTATGCCCTCAATGTTTTACAATAATGAATAACGATAATAATCATAATACAATCCAAGAGTTCGACGTAAATTTAATCTGTGATTTCTTTTTAAATACAAACCGGCAAGGTCCCGGAAGTCCCGAAGCAACCTTAAAAGCACTAAGCTTTATAAATAATCTCACTGTTCAATCCCTTATCGCCGATCTCGGTTGTGGGACAGGAGGTCAGACAATGGTATTGGCACAACATACACCGGGAAGTATTACAGGACTCGACTTCTTTCCGGAATTTATTGAATGCTTCAACAGGAATGCCGAAAAGTTAAATTTACAGGATAGAGTAAAAGGTGTAGTCGGCTCAATGGATGCCCTTTCTTTTGAAAAAGAATCCCTAGACTTGATTTGGTCGGAAGGAGCTATTTATAATATCGGTTTTGAACGAGGATTGAACGAGTGGCGCAATTATTTGAAACCGGGAGGATACCTTGCCGTTTCTGAAAGTGTCTGGTTTACCGATCACCGTCCGGCAGAGATTCATGATTTCTGGATGAATGCTTACACGGAAATAGATACAATTCCTAATAAAGTAGTACAAATACAAAAAGCGGGATATATTCCCGTTGCTACGTTCATTCTTCCGGAGAATTGCTGGACAGAACATTATTATGTTCCGCAGGCCAAAGCCAAAGAAATGTTTATCAAGAAGTATGCAGGGAATAAAACAGCTGAAAAACTGATGGCATCCATCTGCCATGAAGCTGAATTATATAGTAAGTATAAAGAATACTATGGATATGCATTTTTTATAGCAAAGAAAATAAATCCCTTTCAAGGTTAGTGGAAAGAAGAGTAAAGTGACCTTCTAAAACATATTCAAGTAGTGCAGACATTCTGTTCAAGGAGTATCTGCACTCGCTTTTTTATATATCAAGCATTTCCATTAAAGCGCTTTTCAGTACATAGGCACTTATACCCAGTCGTCTTTTTCACCGCCTCATTCAGATAAACAGATGAGACATTGAGCAGCAAAGCATATTCTTGTGGGCGTTTTAATGAATGGAATTTTACAGCCTATAAGGCTTTAAATTGTTTTATGATAATAGTTTTAATTACCCTCTTTTTAAAACGTTTCTAATTGACAAAGTAATTCATTTTCAATCAGAAAACCGAATTGATAAAGAATCATATCTTGTTGAACTTAGTCTTCCATTCCTAATATTTTCTTCATTTGCGGTCGGAATCCATCTCCCCATTTTTCTAATTGTTCAATAATGGGAAGCAGTGTTCTACCTTGCTCTGTAATGGAATATTCTGTATGGGGAGGAAGTTCCGAAAAAATCTTTTTCTGTATCATGCCATGAATCTCCAGTTCTTTCAGTTGTTGGTTGATTACCCTTGGGCTGGCATCATCAAAGTAACGATGAAGTTCACTCGGGCGCTTCGGGCCTTTGTCCAATTCTTGAATAATGCAGCTTTTCCATTTTCCACCAATCACTTCCATCGCTATTTTCACACCGCAGTTTATATCAAAAGGTATTTTCTTTCTGTACATAAATCTTCTTTTTTCTGCAAAATTAATCATATTGAAATAACATGGAAAGAATAGCTTCTACTCTTTTCATGTTATAGGGATAAATTATTCATATACTGATTAATTTATCCTACTTGCGCAAACCATCGGGTAATTATAAATTTGCAGACAGATTCAGATATAGGAATAATGGGATATATAATAATGATATAATGAAAAAGTGGTTATCTCTGATAATATTACTGGCTGTTAATGTGATTTCTATTAATGCACAACAGAAAAATTCAATTAATAATCAAAGTATGGAAAAGAAAACAAAAACAATTCGTTTGATTTATCCGCAATGGCAAGGAGGTGATATTGCTCGGTGGATTACTGAAATAAAAGATCCCGAAGCAGCATCAAAGGGATACTTCTTAGGGGCAGAATTGCTTAACTTCTTGGCTCCCGACAGCAGTCAAGAAACACTGACAGTTCCCATTTCAACAGAAATTACAGAACGTAGAAAAAAGGACGGTGTACTAGACCGCGACATTATTGTGAAACAGACTAAAGCTGCTCTTGACTTGTTGCGTATCAGTGATCCTGATAAAATAGTAACTCTTGGAGGAGAATGTTCTGTCAGTGTCGTTCCGTTTACCTACCTTGCAGAGAAATATAAAGATGATGTGGCAATGATTTGGATTGATGCCCATCCTGATATAACACTTCCCGGAGATATGTACAGCGGATTCCATGCCATGCTGTTACTGCCTGCATGGGGAAAGGCGACAAGGAAATCCTTTCCAAGCTACCGGCCAAATAGCCCCCTCAAAGATTCTGCTCGTAGGATTGCGTGATTGGGAACGTGATGAAATAAAAGTCCGCCAGAAACAATATGGTATAAAACATCTTACTCCGGAAGATGTAGCACAAAATAGTAATGCTATATATGAATGGTTAAAATCATGTGGAGCATCCCGCGTGTTAATTCATTTTGATATGGATGTGCTCGACCCTGCCGAAATTATAGCAGCCGTAGGGGTAGTTCCCGATGGAATGAAATTGGCAGAAGTGGTCCGCGTTATTAATGATATTGCCAAAGAAAAAGAAATAGTAGGTCTAACCGTTGCCGAACCGATGCCACGGATTGCTATCAGAATTAAAGAAATGTTAAATCAATTACCTTTGTTGAAATGATAAGGAACAGATAAAAAGACATTTAGAATAACCTGTCAAAATCAATTCTCCGGAGAACTCCAATATTTTATGGGCAAAGTGGTTCTAGATTACTTTATCCTTTAAGCCAAAAAACATTTTCAGAGAGGGCAAAATCCTCCCTGAAATGTATTTTGGTGATTGAACTATGAATGAGAATATAAAGCAAAATACTTCCAAAGCGGTGCTGCCATCAATGATTGTTTTACTTCATCATTCAATAACAACGCTTTTATTTCTTCTTCACTCAGCAAATGCACTGTCAAATCTTCAGTTTCTTCCAAATGCTGGGTGGAGATTCGTTCTACCTCCGTAGCCAGATAACAATGAGTGATATTTGTCATGGTGCTGGCATTTGCAGAGACGGTCATAAGTTTTGTCCAATTTCCATTACCATACCCTGTTTCTTCGTACAATTCGCGTTGGGCAGAAAGCAAAGGTTCTTCTCCGGTTTCACAAACTCCGGCACAAATTTCATAACGTGTTTCTTTTATTCCGTGACGGTATTGGCGTACTAATACGAATTTACCCTCTTTGGTGATAGCAATTACATTTACCCAATCAGGATATTCCAAAATATAATATTCAGGAATTTCAACTCCTGTAGGTAATTTAACCCGATCACGGCGTGCGGTCAGCCAAGGGCGGCGGATAAGATATTCACTTTCAATAATCTCCCATTTTCTATCGTCTGTGTTCATATAATAAGTTTTTTGTTTTATACTCTACATTATAAAATTTATTCTTGTTAGTGGCTTAATTGATTATATCGGCAAAGGTACATTAATCCATTTGCATTAACTATAACACTCCCATTCTTTTTGAAGAAATTCAGGAATGAATTATGTAAATGATGAAAAGACTTTAGCTAACTTTGCAGACAATAATAAAATGATAAATTTTATTCAAACAGAATGGAAAATAGAATAAGTCCGGAGTCTTCTCTATGGAATCCTTGGCATGGCTGCCATAAGCTAAGTACAGGTTGCCGGCATTGTTATGTATATCGCGGAGATAGTAAACATGGGAAAGACAGTTCCATAATAACCAAAACCGGACAATTCAATCTGCCCGTGAGGCGGAAAAAGGATAAGACTTACAAGATCCCTTCCGGAAATCTCGTCTATACTTGTTTTACCTCTGATTTTCTGATAGAAGAAGCCGATGAATGGCGTATAGAAGCATGGAAAATGATGCGGGAACGATACGATCTTCATTTCTTGTTTATAACTAAACGTATAGACCGGCTCAGCCAATGTCTGCCTCCGGATTGGGGGGACGGGTATGATAATGTTACCATTTGTTGCACCATGGAAAATCAAGAAAGAGTGGATTACCGTCTTCCTCTTTATAAAGCAGCTCCTGTAAAGCATAAAATCATTATCTGTGAACCATTGTTGTCCGCTATAAACTTCAAGGGAGAACTTGGTACATGGGTAGAACAGATTGTGGTAGGTGGAGAATCAGGTAAAGAAGCGCGCATATGTAATTATGACTGGGTATTGGACATTCGTCGGCAATGTATAGAAAATAATATTAGCTTTTGGTTTAAACAAACTGGATACAGATTACTAAAAGGAGAACGTGAATATAAAATAGCCCACCAATTTCAACATACACAAGCTAGAAAAGCAGGAATAAACTATTCTAGGGGATCTAACAGCAATAATTATAGTGATTAAGAAAGTGTTTCATTTTGAAAGAGTTCCTTTTCATTTTGGTAAGCTTTAGTTTTTAATGACACGCTTATGGCATTGTAACTAAGCCGTTTGTTTTATTGGTATATTCTTTGTCTGTTATAAAAGGACTGATATTAAATATGCGGAAAATTGTTATATTTACACTAATATGATAAAGTAACAAATGGAAGACAGAGAAGAAAGTGTACAGCATTTTTTAGATTTGATTAAACGTTCACGGCGTGGAAAGTTTAAAATCTATATCGGAATGATAGCCGGTGTAGGGAAGAGTTATCGTATGCTGCAAGAAGCTCACGAAATGTTGGAGAACGGGGTAGATGTACAGATAGGTTATATTGAAACGCACGGACGTGCAGGAACCGTTGCTATGTTGGAAGGATTGCCTGTTATCTCTCGGAAAAAGATATTTTACAAAGGTAAGGAAGTGGAAGAAATGGATCTTGATGCCATTCTTCAGTTACATCCCGAACTAGTTATAGTAGATGAATTGGCACATACCAATATCGAGGCAGCCGGAATGAGAAACGTTGGCAAGATGTAATGGAATTGTTGGATGCCGGTATAAACGTAATTTCTGCAGTTAACATCCAGCATATAGAAAGTTTGAATGAGGACGTAAAAGGTATAGCAGGTATAGAAGTTAAAGAACGGATTCCGGATAAGGTGCTGCAGGATGCGGATGAAGTGGTAAATATAGACCTTACCGCCGAAGAACTGATAAACCGGTTGAAAGCCGGGAAAATCTATCGTCCTGAAAAGATTCAGTTGGCACTGAATAATTTTTTAATGACAGAGAATATTCTTCAGTTACGTGAACTGGCACTAAAAGAAGTGGCCTTTCGAGTCGAGAAGAAAGTTGAAAATGAAATTGTAACAGGTGAAAAGGGCATCCGGCACGAGAAGTTTTTGGCATGTATCAGTAGTAATGAACGGACTCCCCGACATATTATCCGTAAAGCGGCACGGCTTGCTTCCCGGTACAATACGGTCTTTTTTGCCCTCTATGTACAGACACCTGCCGAGAGTACGGAACGTATTCCATTGGCAACACAGCGCATTTACTTAACCATTTTAAACTGGTTACCGAGTTAGGCGGTGAAGTTATCCAAGTTTCATCTTCCGATATTATGGGAGAAATAATTAAAACTTGTCGTCAACGTGGAATTACAACCGTCTGTATGGGGCATCCTACTTTCAAAATGCCAGGTGCATTATTCAGTCTTTCCAAATATCGAAAATTTCTAAACTCTTTAGCTGAAATAGACATAGATTTGATTATACTTGCATAAAAAATAAAAGTTATGAATATAAAGTCGAAACTAACCCTTGCCATAGGGGTATTGGTGGCAATGATTGTACTATTGGTTGTACTTTCTGTTGTGAATTTGCAAATATTGACCGCCACGGAACCTGACAGTCCGGCAGCAGGTCCCGGATTACAGCGGGCTTTATTGTGGATATATGTTGTTGGTGCCGCATGTATATGTATTGGTATTGGTATGTGGCTGCGTCTTCCTGCATCGATTGATAATCCTATTAAAGAATTGACCAACGCTATACAGGAAATTGCGAACCATAATTATAAAAAACGTTTGGAATTAAGCAATAGTGAAGAATTTTCTGAAGTATCTAAAAATTTCAACCGCATGGCCAAACGTCTGGAAGATTATCATGCAAGTGCTTTATCCGATATGATGGCATCTAAAAAATATATGGAGACTATCATCAACAGTATCAACGAGCCTATCATTGGTTTAAATAATGATATGGAAATCCTTTTCATCAATGATGAAGCATTGAATGTGATCAACCTGAAGCGTGAAGAAGTTATTAAACACTCTGCACAGGATATTTCCCTGCGCAATGATTTGTTGCGTCGCCTGATTCGTGAATTGGTGGAAATTCCTGGGGAACCAGTCAGAGACAAGGAAAAAGAAAAGAAGAACCTCTGAAGATTTATGCGGACAATAAAGAGAGTTTTTCCAAGTAAAATACATGAGTATTTCCCAACCGGGGAAAGATGGGGTTACTATGGAAAAAAAAGGATATGTCATTATGTTGAAGAATATAACCGAATTTAAGGAACTGGATTCGGCCAAGACTACGTTTATCTCTACAATCTCACATGAATTGAAGACTCCTATCTCGGCTATTATGATGAGTCTGCAATTATTAGAAGACCAGCGTATCGGAGCTTTAAATGAAGAACAGGAAGATTTGGCAAACAGTATCAAAGAAAATAGCGAACGGCTGCTTAATATCACCGGCGAGTTGCTGAATATGACCCAGGTAGAATCAGGAAACTACAGTTGAAGCCTAAGATAACCAAACCTATAGAGTTGATAGAATATGCAATAAAGGCCAATCGTGTACAAGCTGAAAAATTTAATATTCAAATAGAAGTGGAATACCCTGAAGACAAAATAGGTAAACTGTTTGTCGACAGTGAGAAGATAGCTTGGGTTCTAACCAACCTTCTTTCCAATGCCATCCGGTATTCACCGGAAAACGGTCGTGTGGTAATAGGGGCACGTCAAACAGATGATGGATTCATTGAGATGTTTGTACGGGATTTCGGGAAAGGGATTGATCCACGTTATCATAAAAGCATCTTTGACCATTATTTCCGGGTTCCCGGAACTAAAGTACAAGGAAGCGGTTTAGGCCTGTCTATTTCCCGAGATTTTGTCGAGGCCCATAATGGTACTCTTACAGTAGACAGTAAGCTGGGAGAAGGAAGTATGTTTGTTATGCGATTAAAAGCATGATCACAGCACAGGGGAGAGAATCTTTCAATAAGAGCTCTCCCCCGCTGCTTTTGAACCAAGTCGGAAAAGCTTACTCCAACCTGTGAACGGTAATATCGCTAAAATCTTGTAATAATGTCAGTAACATACCTTCATCATTGTATTTCTTAGATTTTATAACCATTGTAACATAATAGGTTGTTACTTCTCCCAACCTCTTTTCGTCCAATTGATAGGAAACAATATTGTATTCCTTGGAATTGAATTTTTTGGCCATACGGTTCAGTGTTTCTTTATTGTCTGTAGAGAACTCTACCATGGAACTTTTCATACCTATACTTTTAAAAAGATAGCTAAGTGCCTCAAGACCAATCAGCGTAAGGATTGTTGCTGAGATTCCCAGCCAGTACATACCGGCTCCAATGGCCAGACCGATGCCCGAAGTAGCCCAAATTCCGGCAGCGGTAGTAAGTCCGCGCACGATTTGTTTTTGAAAAATAATAGTACCCGCTCCAATAAAACCGATACCACTGACAACCTGTGCGGCCACACGACTCGGGTCCAAGTCTATCCCCTCCATCTTCACTACTTCCATAAAACCATATTGTGATACAATCATAATGAGAGCACTTCCCAGTGATACTAGAAAATGGGTACGGTAACCGGCTTCTTTAGCACGATATTCCCTATCCAGACCAATAACAGTACCCAAAGCGCCTGCCACAAACAATCTCAAAATAAAATCCCACGTCATGCTCATATTGAAATCCTCCTTTTATTCATCGTCTTCATCATCAGTCAGTTCGGGCAAACTCAACATTCGTTGGCTGTCTTCTGCCGGAAGGGCTTCTACCTGGCGTAATTTACGTTCTATGGCACGAGTACGTTTCCCCATAACTTCCTCTAACTGGTCTCCTGCATTCTGTAGATTTTTCTGTACCTTTTCCAGCAATCCTCCAAACTTTCCGAATTCGTCTTTACTGCCCCTAACACATTCCATACTTCGCTTGTTCGTTTTTGAATGGCCAGCGTACGGAATCCCATTTGCAAACTATTCAGGATAGCTCCCAGGGTGGTAGGACCTGTAACCACTATCTTCCAGTCTTTCTGCAACATTTCCACCAACGCGGTCCGGCGGATCACTTCTGCATAGATGTTTTCGAATGGCAGAAACATAATGGCAAAATCTGTTGTAAAAGGTGGGTCTACATATTTATCGTGAATATCCTTTGCCATTTTTTTAATTGTGATTTCCAGTTGACGGGATGAAGTTTCAATCAATGCGGCATCTCCGGCTTCGTATGCATCCTGATATTGTTCATATACATCTTTGGGAAATTTGGCATCCACAGGTAAATATACAGTATCATTATTATTTTCCTTTCCCGGAAGTTTAATGGCGAACTCCACAAATTCCGTTGCATTTTTCTTGGTTTTGACATTCGCCTCATATTGTTCCGGACTCAGCATCTGATCCAATAAGGCACCTAATTGTACTTCTCCGAATGTACCCCGTGTCTTCACATTACTTAAAACTTTTTTCAATCCTCCTACATCCTGTGCCAGACCCTTCATCTCTCCCAATCCTTTTTGTACATTCTCCAGCTGCGAACGTACTATCTCAAAGGATTGTCCTATACGTTCATTCAATGTTTTCTGTAATTTTTCTTCTACCATTTGCCGCATGTCATCCAATCGTTTTTCCGTACTTTTCACCAAAGCTTCCTGTTGCTTGCCCATTGCTTCAAATTTTTCCCGTTGCATTTCATTACCGGTCAGCAGGTTTTTATGCAAAGTATCCTGCATATTACGGATAGAATAATTCAAGGTTTGATTCAGTTCGTTACGAAGTTCGCGAATATTTTTTCCCAGTTCGTCCCGGTTTTCTTTCATTTCTTCGCGTAGCAATCCTTCCAGACGTTCGGTTTGCAGACGATTGTTTTTAGTAAGTGCGATTACAATATTAATTATCAGCAGGATAATAATTACGGTTAATAAAATTTCTGTCATGATTCTTGTTTATTTTGAGCAAATGTAGCAAAAAGCCATGAATTTAATCGTTATATTTGCAGCGAATTTGGCAAAAGCACTCCATTAAATAGTATATGAAGTATAAATTATTAGTTTTAGACCTAGACGGAACGTTGACCAATAAAAAGAAAGAGGTAACGGAACACACACGTCGTACACTTATCGAAGCGCAAAAGCGCGGAGTAAAAATTGTTTTGGCATCGGGACGTCCCACATACGGTGTGGCTCCACTGGCTGAGATCTTAGAGCTGCAGAAATACGAAGGTTATATACTTTCGTATAACGGAGGTGAGATCATAGACTGGAAAACCGGTGAGATGATGTACGAGAATGTGCTCGATCCGGATATATTACCTTACCTGTATAAATGTGCCACCGACAACCATTTTGCTATCGTCACTTACGATGGAAAATATGTATTGACTGAATATCCGGAAGATGAATATGTATTGAAAGAAGCTATTCTGAATGTGATGACTCCCAAGAAAGTGGATCATTTTCTGGAGCAATAAAATTTCCTATTGCCAAATGTCTGATTGTAGGTGAACCTACGCGGCTTGCAGTGCTTGAAAAAGAAATGTACGAACATTTGAAAGATCGTATGGGGGTATTCCGTTCCGAACCTTATTTTTTGGAATTGGTTCCTAAAGGTATTGATAAAGCACAATCACTGGCCGTATTGCTAAAAGAAATCGGTATGACAAAAGAAGAAATGATTGCCGTTGGTGATGGTTTTAACGATCTTTCTATGATACAATATGCCGGATTGGGGGTAGCAATGGCCAATGCTCAAGAAATAGTCCGTCAAAACGCCGACTACATCACCCTTCTAATGAAGAAGATGGTGTAGCCGCGGTAGTAGAGAAATTTATTCTTTAGGTTTCCGGTCAAAGAAAGGATTTTTAGAGGATGCGCTGACAGGGATGGCATAAACCTGGGTGCATCCTTCCAGCCAGTTCAGACGCTGTGCTGCTAATCCGGCCGAGAACATGACCCGTGTGTCCACCCTGTTGTCTGCTGCTGTGGCACAAGCTGATCCGATAGCAATGCCCACATCAACACTATTGATAGCACATGGCACTCCTTCTTTGCGAGACACACAAGTGGCATATCCACAATGACCACAATTCAATCCTTGCGCCTGTTCGTGTGTACCTATTAACAGGACACATTCTGCATTCAGAATATTTTCCGCATCGCGCAGGAAGAATTTCATTCCATGCTCCGCAACCATTTTCACCATCATTTCCGATAAAATATTGATATTACCATCCGTCACCATGGCTATTTCAATAATATCAACACCTTTTCCTTTGGGAGCAGTACGCGCTGCTGTCATCATTTGTCGGGCCACATGCAGAACATGTTCATGGCGGCTTTCTCTTTCATTCAATATCATATAAATCTTAGTTATAAGTTAGCTATTAATACAAAATTAGTGAATATGAATGATATAAGGCTCTTGCTTTAAGCCTAAAAAGTATAAAAAGAGTCACCGGTTAAAAAAATATCAAAATAAAAAGAGAAATATAGTGGATAATCCAATTATTTATCGTTCCTTTGACAACGGAATATAAAAAGATAGTTTTTTCGATTGACTCAATTCATCTCACACTTGAACCGTTTCTATTCTTCTAACTAAATTTTTAAATTCAAAGTTTACTTAATTATTTATTTATCAATTTTTATTTTATGAATTTGTATATTGGAAACCTTAACTATAATGTTAGGGAAGGTGATTTGAGAGGTGTAATGGAAGAGTATGGAACAGTAGCTTCAGTAAAACTTATTACTGATCGTGAAACACGTCGTTCTAAAGGTTTTGCTTTTGTAGAAATGCCTAATGATGGCGAAGCTAAAGAAGCTATCAAGCAATTGAACGGTGCAGAATATGTAAACCGTACTATGGTTGTAAAAGAAGCACTTCCTAAAGCATAAGGAATTAGACATTCCATGTCACATGATGCGATAGAGATTCACTCTATCGCCATTTTTTTCTTGAACAGCTTTCTAGTTTGAAAATACATGAAAGGGTTATTGATAAGGAAACGGACATCTGTTTTGTCAGAATGTCCGTTTCTTGTTTAGTATTTGTTCTTTAGAAAGCTATTGCTCCGAAGGCGAATTTACTCCACTCCTATTTCGTCAACAAACAGAAAAGCTTTTTCGCCAGGCATGGAATGCCATGCGGGAAGTTTCGGAGTAACTTCTGCTATGATTTTAATATAGCGGGCTTTTACTTTATCAAAGGAAACAGAGTCTTTGCGGCTTTGCATTTTAGTTCCTTTTTCCACAACGGGAAAAATTTTCGGAGGCTACCCTGCGGAAATTTTTCCCGTCCTCAGAAACTTCCACCTTCAGACCTGTTGTACCAAAGATAGCATCGCCTGTGTTCAACATTGTGTTTACAAAAACTGAAGATACTTCCTTAGGCTCAAGTAAATCAAGGGTCACATTCATATCTGTCCCGTAGAAACCAATCCAACGTCCTGAGCGATAATTCATATCCCCATATAATCCGTCTATCAAGGTACTTCCTCCTTTAAAAGTATATGATTTATGAGGAATGGTATTCAAGGTAACCGGTCTCATTGTGGCTGCATTAAAATGTATTTCCTCCTTACTTATCTGACTAGTACCTGCGGACGAACTGCAATGGCTTGTATGATAACATCTTTATCCACTTGTATAGTGTCGGTATACAATGGGGATTGCACATCGGGAACGCTGCCATCCAATGTATAATGTATTTCCGCATCATCAAAAGTCTGAAAAGCAATCTTGGCTTTTCCTTCATCGGGAGCCGGAACGATATCAATGTTCACATCATAAATATCCTGACGAAAATCATAACCTCTATCCCGGTAAATAGCCAGCAGAGCTGGTAAACGTTTCAAAAAACTGTCGAAATTTTTATGTAACGGTTCCGTCCATTGAATCTCGGACAAGGCAGCCATACGAGGAAGAATTTGCCATTCCATCTTCAAACTGTCACGCGTCCATTCTGTCCAGATACATCCTTGAGTACCGATGATATATTTTCGTTCATCCTCTGCCAATTCATTAGAAACAGGTTCAAATGTATAGACACGTTCAAGGCTTTTAGTCCCTTTTATCCGATTGTAAGTAGGATTGCTGAAATAAAGAAACTGAATAGGAGTCATAATTGCATCATGGTGCAGACGGGCGGCTTCGATACCACCTTTGACACCAGTCCATGACATTACTGTGGCACCTGGAGCCAATCCTCCCTCCAACATCTCATCCCAGCCCAGCATTTTACGCCCTCTGTCATTAATAACTTTGCCTACCTCGGACATGAAATAGGTCTGTAATTGATTCTCCTTGCTGTGTTTTGGTGTATCTTTCAAACCCAGTTCCCGAATTTTAGCTTGACATGCAGGGCATTTTTCCCAACGTACTTCGGACATTCATCCCCACCAATATGGATATAAGGAGATGGAAAGATGTCCATAATTTCATTCAATACATCTTTAGCAAACTGTAAAGCCCGGTCGTTTCCTCCACAAAGCACATCAGGGAATACCCCCCATTTACAAGGAATCTCGTATGGACCTCCCGTACAACCTAATTCCGGATAGGAAACCAAAGCTCCCATCATATGTCCCGGAAGGTCAACTTCGGGAATTACAGTAATAAAACGGTCAGCGGCATACTTGACAATCTCTTTTGCTTCTTCCTGTGTATAAAAACCGCTATGAGGAGTTTCATCATAGATCTGGGTTTCACGGTCAATCAACGTACGTGGACGTATCGAACCTATTTCCGTAAGTTTGGGATATTTCTTGATTTCAATTCTCCAACCTTGGTCTTCAGTCAGATGCCAATGAAAATAATTGATATTGTGCAATGCCAGCATATCAATGATTTGTTTCAGATAAGAAACCGGGAAATAATGGCGGCCCACGTCTACCATAAAACCGCGATAACCGAAACGAGGATAGTCATTAACAGTTCCCACCGGATGGCAGCGGATACCTGTTTGTTTTTGGTCAATGGCAAAGCTTATAGAGCGTTTGTATTCCATAAAAGACCCCAGACTCACTTCCTCCATTCAAATGAATGTTTTCAGAAGTTACCTCCAGTTGATACCCCTCTTTGTTGGTAATGGAACTGTCAACCGCCAAGATTATGGAATTCTTCTTTACGGCTTCAGTTGTTGTCCGGACGGTAATTCCCGTAGCCTCTTTAATATAAGAAGCTAAAAATTCTGCCGTCCGTTGCAACTTTTCATTGCCTTCCGGATAGACAATACCGGTTTGCGGATTAATAACAAAAGGGTGGGCTTGAATGTCTTGACTTACTTCTTGGGGCTGCGGAATGACATTCAGGTTTCCGATTTCTGTTTTTGTAGGAGAACATGCGGACAGACCAAATACCATCCACATTCCCACTCCTGCCCATTGCATCAGTTGTTTTTTCATAGTGGAAAATTTATAATTACAAGGGCAAAGATACAAAATCCGATCTTATTTGCCAGTATGCCTTAACCGAATCTTGCTTTTTTTCAGCAATGTTTTTCCTCCTATAATTAGAGTTACGGCAGTAATCACCATCAAAATGCCCAGAATAATGCGCGGTGTCAGCTGCTCTCCAAAAATCAGTACTCCGAAGAATAAAGCTGTAACAGGCTCCAAAGCACCTAGAATAGCAGTGGGTGTGGAGCCAATGTAGTGTATGGCCTTTGTCATAGTCACCAACGAAATAACAGTAGGAAAAACAGCCAGTGAAATTGCGTTTACCCATAACAAGGGTGTAGGGATAAGCTGCAATCCCGTACAGAACTTCAATCGCACCACATAAACAGACAGACCGAAAAGCAGGACATAGAAAGTAAGCTTGGCTATAGGCATATCCTTCAGGGAAGAACGGTTTACGCCAACTATATAGATAGCATAAGCTAAGGATGATAAAAAGACAAAAGTAATCCCGACCAAGCTGAGTGTCTGTCCTCCCGGACTTTTACAAAGCAAGGAAATTCCCACAAAGGCCAGCGCTATGGAAAACATAGTGACCGGCGATACTTTTTCCTTAAATACTACAGCCATAATAATAGCTACCAGTACCGGGTAGACAAACAATATGGTGGATGCGATACCGGCATCCATGTAGTTATAACTCATAAAGAGAAACAGGGAAGAGAATGAGAACAACAGCCCCATGATGCAAAGTGGCAGCACATCCGCTTTCTTAATGGCAAAAGATTGTTTCTGCATCTTCATCATGATACCTAGTACAACTATAGCCAGTGCATAGCGATAAAATAATACCGAGTCTACGCTCATTCCTGCACTATAAAGAGGAAGGGTGAACAGTGGGTTCATGCCGTAGCTGGCTGCTGCGATTGCCCCAAGGAGAAATCCTTTAGTCTTGTTGTTAATCATCGTTTTTATTACACGCTTTAAAATCGGCGCGAAATTAGATATTTGTTAGCAATAAACAAAGGAAAAGTGCTTTATTCTTTCAATCTAACATCTATTTATTTAGATTATACCTAATCAACAAATATAAAAGAATTTATATCACCTGTAGCTGCTGAAAAAATTATATGAAATGAACGGACACGGACAGAGAGGGAAAATGCAGGTTTGTTCTTCTGTCCGTGTTCTATATTGATCAGCTCAGTTTATGAATAACCAATCCCGAACGAAGTTTCGGTTCAAACCAAGTTGTTTTGGGCGGCATAATATTACCGGTATCGGCAATATCCATTAATTGTTTCATAGAAACAGGATAAAGGGCCAAAGCCACTTTCATTTCACCGCTGTCCACACGCTTCTTTAATTCCTCCAAGCCACGGATACCACCTACAAAGTCAATCCGTTTGTCGGAACGAAGATCCTTGATTCCCAATATTTCATCCAATATCAAGTTGAAGAAATAGTCACGTCTAATACTCCGATAGGATCATTGTCATCGTATGTGCCCGGTTTTGCTGTCAAGCTGTACCATTTACCGTCCAGATAGAGAGAGAAATTGTGAAGAGCCTGCGGTTTATAAACCTTAATGCCTTTCTCTTCTACTACAAAATTCTTGCTGACAGCGGTCAGGAATTGTTCCGGAGACAGCCCGTTCAAGTCTTTTACAACACGATTGTAATCAATAATAGTCAGCTGGTTGGCCGGGAAACATACAGCCATAAAGTAATTGTATTCCTCATTTCCCTGATGGTTTGCATTTTGCTGCGCTTTTTCGGCACCTACCAAGGCGGCAGCAGCCGAGCGATGATGGCCATCGGCAATATAAAGAGCCGGCATAGCTTTGAAAGCTTTTGTGATAGCTGTTATATCTTCTTCTTTGTCGATCACCCAGAATGAATGTCCGAAACCGTCACCCGGAGCGATAAAATCATATTCCGGCTGTTGTGAAGTATATTTCTTAACGATAGCATCTAATTCCGCATTATCCGGGTAAGCAAAGAATACCGGTTCTATATTGGCATTATTTACGCGGACATGTTTCATGCGGTCTTCCTCCTTATCACGACGGGTCAGTTCATGTTTTTGATGACCCCGTTCATATAATCGGGAACATACGCTCCTACCACCAACCCATATTGGGTTTTGCCATTCATGGTTTGTGCATATACATAATAATTTTCTTTTCCGTCTTGCACCAACCAGCCCTTGTCCTGAAACATCTGGAAATTTTCGGCAGCCTTCTCATATACTTTAGGATCGTGTTCGTCTGTTCCGGCAGGGAAATCAATTTCCGGTTTAATAATATGATAAAGTGACTTTTCATTACCTTTCGCTTCCTCACGTGCTTCTTCAGAATTCAGTACGTCGTATGGGCGTGAAGCTACTTGTTCTACCAATCTTTCGGAGGCGGATGCCTTTGAAGGGTTTTATTATTGCCATAAAAATAAAGGTATTAGATTTTACTTGCAGGGGCGAATTGCATTCGCCCGAAAACATAAGCTATATGCATTCGGTCGGATTCAATCCGCCCCTGCGGTTATTGGATTACTTATTTACTCTGAACTTTTCACAACCATCTTTCAGGAAGCCTACAATTTGTCTGGCGGCAGCAATACCTGCGTTGATATTTGCTTCAGCCGTCTGGGCTCCCATCTTTTTCGGTGTAGAGAAATAGCGGCCGGCAAATTTTTCTGAGAACTCAGCATGGGCAACCGGCATGATATCAGTAACATACTTTAAGTCGGTTCGTTCTTCCATCAGTTTGATTAATTCCGCTTCATTGATCACTTCCTTACGGGCAGTATTTACCAATACTCCTCCTTTAGGCATCTTGTTAACCAATTCATAGTTGATGGAATTTTTAGTTTCAGCCGTAGCAGGAATATGCAGGGACACTACATTACAAGCAGCATACAGTTCCTCAGCAGAAGAAACAGCTTTCACACCATCTTTTTCAATTACTTCTTTCGGGCAGAAAGCGTCAAAAGCATAAATATCCATGCCAAAACCTTTAGCAATACGAGCCACATTGCGACCTACATTACCGTATGCATGGATACCTAACTTCTTGCCCATCAGTCAGTACCCGAAGTCCCGTTATAGAAATTGCGGACAGCCATCACCATCATGCCAAAAGCCAGTTCGGCTACTGCATTGGAATTCTGTCCCGGAGTATTCATAACACATACATTGTGTGCCGTAGCAGCCGCCAAATCCACGTTATCATAACCTGCTCCTGCACGTACTACGATTCTCAGTTCTTTTGCCGCATCCAATACTTCGGCATCAATAATATCACTTCGGATAATGATGGCGTTAACGTCCTTTACAGCTTCCAGTAATTTGGCTTTTTCACCATATTTTTCCAGCAATACAAGTTCATAACCTGCTGCTTCTATTTCTTTACGGATACCGTCTACTGCAACTTTTGCAAACGGCTTGTCTGTTGCTACTAATACTTTCATGGTCTTATTGTATTAAAAAGATTCACCACAGATTAGCACGGATTATCACAGATCCCATTTATTGTTCCTATCTGTGTAATTCGTATAATCTGTGGTGAACATAATTATTAATGAAGTTTCTCAAATTCCTGCATGCAGTCAATCAAAGCCTGAACGCTTTCCTTCGGCATGGCGTTGTAGCAAGATGCACGGAAACCACCTACAGAACGGTGTCCCTTAATACCCACCATACCTCTTTCTGTGGCAAATTTCATGAAATCGGCTTCCAGCTCTTTGTATTCGTCATTCATCACAAAGCAAATGTTCATATAAGAACGGTCGGCTTTATCCGTTACTGTGCCACGGAACATTTTGTTACGGTCTATTTCAGCATACAACATGTCTGCTTTCTCTTTAGCACGTTTCTGCATTTCTGCTACACCACCGTTAGCTTTTATCCAGCGTAAAGTCTGCAAAGCGGCATAAATAGGAAGTACAGGAGGTGTGTTGAACATAGAGCCGCCGTCAATGTGAGTCTGATAATTCAGCATAGTAGGGATATAGCGTGATACCTTGCCCACAGCATCGTTCTTTACAATAACGAAAGTAACACCGGCTGGAGCCAAATTCTTCTGCGCACCGCCATAGATACAAATATATTTAGAAACGTCAATAGGACGAGAGAAAATATCAGATGACATATCAGCAATCATAGGAACCGGAGAATCCAGGTCTTCATGAAGTTCTGTTCCATAGATTGTGTTATTAGTTGTGACGTGGAAATAATCTGCATCAGCGGGAACCGTATAATCTTTGGGAATATAGGTATAGGTCGCTTCAGCGGAAGATGCTACTTCTACTACCTCACCGAAAGCCTTGGCTTCTTTCATCGCTTTCTTAGCCCATACGCCTGTATTCAGGTAAGCAGCTTTTTTTTCGAGGAAGTTGAAAGGTATCATACAGAATTCCAAGCTGGCTCCACCTCCCAAGAATAGTACCGAGTACCCTTCCGGGATGTTCAACAGTTCCTTAAACAAAGCAACAGCTTCGTCTACTACAGGCTGAAAATCTTTGGCACGGTGACTGATTTCCATGATGGAAAGACCAGAACCATTAAAATCAAGAACGGCTTGTGCTGTTTTCTCAATTACCTCGCGAGGCAAGATAGATGGTCCCGCATTGAAATTATGCTTTTTCATTTGAAGTTTGTTTTGGTTATACAATTTGTTTATATCTTACATTGGGCGAAATTACACATTATTTTCAGTTTTCCAAAAAAATCGCTAATAAATTTACGAATTTCCGCATAATTTTCTTTCAAATTAGTTAAATCTGAATTTTTATGCTTTCATTTTGTAACTACATCCCTAGTAAACAATGATCTAAAGCATAAAAAAAATATCTTTTTGAATTATTCTTTAATCATTTCATTTCGAGAATTGACAAATTGTCATTATTTGGCTTCTTCAATAAGTGTTTTTATACCCTTTATCTTCTCGTTTCGTATTAAATTCAAAGTTTGTTTTATCTTTTTGCGAGATACGGCTGCAAAAGAATAGTGGTCCTTTACATCAATCCGTCCTATTTCGTCTTTATTCAAGTTACCTTTTTTAAAGAGAAAGCCCACAATATCTATCTTATTGATTTTATCTTTTTTGCCTTTCCCTATATATAATGTTACGTATTCGGGCAAGGACGGCTTGGGAGGCACTTGGGGCAATATGAATTCTTCCGGCTCATCGGCTATATATCCGGGCAGTGTTTCTTCAGCATGAAGAATAACGTATGAATTTCCTTCGGCTTCCCAACGGGCGGTACGTCCGTTACGATGGATATAACCGTCCTCATTGGCAGGTAGATGATAATGTACCACGTTCTCTATTTCGGGGATATCCAGTCCGCGAGCGGCCAGATCGGTAGAAATAAGCACATGGCAACTTCCGTTGCGGAATTTATATAGGGAGCGTTCACGGTCATCCTGTTCCATGCCGCCATGAAAAATGCCACATTGAAACTTCTTGGATTGAAGATACTTTCCTACCCTTTCCACACTTTCACGGTGATTACAGAAAACCAATGTCGATTGGCTTCCCAAGGTACAAAGTAGTTTATACAAGGTTTCAAGTTTGTCTTTTTCCGGAGATAGTACCTTATATAAATGCAGTCGCTGGGTAAGCTGCTCTTCCGGATTTAAAAAATTCAATTTAATGGTCTTGTTCAGCCCCGTAAACTGCGGAATCTCTTCCGCATCGGTGGCCGACAACAGAAAACGGCGTTGCAGACCGGGTAACTGTCCTATGACAGTCGCCATCTCTTCCTGAAAACCGAATTCCAGACATTTATCAAATTCATCTATTATCAAAATGGAAACCGTGTCTGCATCAAAATTCTGTTTGGAAAGATGGTCATTCATACGGCCCGGTGTACCGATGATAACTGATGGCTGCACCCCTTTGATGGTACGGTGCTCTTCCATGGCAGGTCGTCCGCCATAGCAACTTACAGCCTTGAATGGCGTATTCATGGATTTGAATACCTGATCTATTTGTAAAGCCAGCTCCCGGGAAGGAACCAGCACTATAGCCTGTACGCCTGTTATACCAGGCTTCAAACTCTGCACCAAAGGCAACAGATAAGCTAACGTCTTGCCGGATCCCGTAGGAGACAATAATATTAAGTCTTTTCCCTCTTTCCAAGCATCAATGGACGCCTCTTGCATCGGGTTCAGTCGCTCAATTTTCAAATTGGCTAGTATGTTCTCTATCATATTTATTTTCGTTTTATACAAAAGTAAAGAAAAAGCCCGATAAAAGTTCACTTTTACCGGGCTTATTTTCATTATTAATAAAAGGAGATCCTAATATTATCCTCCGAAGTTATCGTACATGATAGAAGAAGGTTCAACACCCAGACTATCCAGCATCTTAACGACTGCATTAGACATCGGACCGGGACCACACATGTAGTATTCAATATCTTCGGGAGCTTCGTGATCCTTCAGATAAGTTTCATACATCACATTGTGAACGAAACCTGCGGTATACTTCACGCCTGCTGCATCGGCTGCGGGATCCGGACGGTCCAAAGCCAGATGGAAGTGGAAATTCGGGAAGTCTTTTTCCAATTGCTGGAAATCTTGCAGATAGAATACTTCATTCAATGCACGCGCACCATAGAAATAGTGAAGTTCACGGTCGGTAGTGTGCAGTGTCTTGGTCATGTGCATAATCTGCGCACGCAATGGAGCCATACCGGCACCACCACCTACCCAAATCATTTCCTTCTTAGAATCGAAGATCGGGTGGAAGTCTCCGTAAGGACCACTCATCGTTACCTTGTCACCCGGTTTCAGCGTGAAAATGTAAGATGAAGCGATACCCGGATTCACATCCATAAAGCCGGGACCTGATCTTTCGGTTTGAACGGAGGAGTAGCGATACGTACTGTCAGCATGATACGGTCGCCCTCGGCAGGATAGTTGGCCATAGAGTAAGCACGGATTGTTTCTTCCGTATTCTTGCATTTCAAGCCGAACAGGCCGAATTTTTCCCATGCGGGCAGATACTCCGGACCGATAAGGTCTTTGTCAATATCCTTGTTGTAGTCCATTTCAAATTTAGGAATCTTAATCTGGGCGTATGAACCCGGAACAAAGTCCATGTGTTCACCTTTCGGCAAAGCCACAATAAACTCTTTGATGAAAGTGGCAACGTTCTTGTTGCTGATTACTTCGCATTCCCATTCCTTAACACCCATTACAGATTCATCAATCTTGATGCCCAGGTCTCCTTTTACTTTCACCTGGCAACCCAGACGCCAATGATCCTGTTGTTGTTTACGGCTGAAATGTCCTTTTTCAGAAGGAAGAATCTCACCACCGCCTTCTACAACCTGGCATTTACATTGACCGCAAGAACCTTTACCACCACAAGCCGATGACAGGTATATACCATTAACAGACAGGGTGTTCAGCAAAGTTGAACCTTGTTCTACTTCCAGTTCTTTCTCTCCATTGATAGTTATCTTTACTTTGCCGCTCGGAGTAAGATACTGCTTAGCTACCAGCAAAATAACAACGAGCAGAAGGATAATTCCAAGGAATACTCCAATACTAGCTAATATTAAATTCATATCCATTGTCTTATTCCTTTCCTTTTAGATTTTCAAACCTGAGAAACACATAAATGCCATTGCCATCAAACCTACAGTGATGAAAGTGATACCCAGACCTTTCAAAGGAGCAGGAACATCAGAGTAAGCCATTTTTTCACGGATAGCAGCCAGACCGATAATAGCCAGTGCCCAACCGATACCTGAACCCAAAGCGTAAGTTGTTGCCTCGCCAATGTTGATGAAATGACGTTGCTGCATAAACAGTGAAGCACCCATGATAGCACAGTTTACAGCAATCAGCGGAAGGAAGATACCCAATGAAGCATAGAGTGACGGGCTGAAACGTTCAACCGCCATTTCCACCAACTGAACGATACCGGCGATAACGGCAATAAACAGGATAAAGCTCAAGAAACTGAGGTCTACTCCTTCTACCAGCGCATTAGGTGCCAGTACGTAATTTTCCAGCATATAGTTCACCGGCAAAGTTACAATCAACACGAAAGTAACGGCTGCACCCAGACCTACGGCTGTCTTTACGTTCTTCGATACTGCCAGGTAAGAACACATCCCCAGGAAGTATGCGAAAATCATATTGTCCACAAAGATGGACTTTACAAACAAACTTAAATATTCCATATTCTTTTCGTTTTATAGCGGGGATTAATTATTACTTTCCTGCAATTCTTTGTGTTTTGCACGTTGGTACCAGATGATACAAGCGCAGATAATCAACGCCATAGGAGGCATCAACATCAAGCCGTTGTTCAAGTAGCCCAAGTCATAAACAGCCTGCGGGATAACTTGGAAGCCGAACAGTGTACCTGCACCCAGCAGTTCACGGAAGAATGCCACGATAATCAGGATTTTGGCATAACCCAATCCGTTACCGATACCATCCAGGAATGATTCCCAAGGACCGTTCATCATAGCAAACGCTTCCAGACGTCCCATCAGGATACAGTTTGTAATAATCAAACCTACATATACAGAAAGCTGTACGCTTACATCGTATGCGAATGCTTTCAAAATTTCACTAACGATAGTCACCAATGCAGCAACAACCACCAACTGAACGATGATACGGATACGGTTGGGAATGGTGTTACGCAACAAGGAGATAACGAAGTTTGAGAAGGCTGTAATAATGGTTACAGAAAGCCCCATTACGATAGCCGGTTCCAACTGAGCCGTTACAGCCAGTGCAGAACAGATACCGAGCACCTGTACGGTGACAGGGTTATTCAAACCCAGCGGGGTTAAAAGAACTTCTCTATTCTTTTTAGAAAATAATGCGCTCATATTCTATTTACCCTCCTCTTATTTATTAGTTAAAAATGAATTGTACATGCTCAGGCAATCCTTAATCATCGCATCTACACCCTTAGAAGTGATAGTACCTCCTGAGATACCGTCTACCTGATAGTCAGGTTTTGCCACCTTGCCATGTTTCTCAACGCCTAAAGCTACAATACCGTTTTCCAACACATGTTTGCCAAGGAATTGGTCTTGAAACTTAACTGTCGTGATTTCCGCACCCAGACCCGGAGTCTCACCGGCGTGTGAGAAATAAACGCCATATACGGTGTCTTTATCTTGGTCTAATGCAATGTATCCCCATACAGGACCCCAAAGTCCGGCACCATAAACAGGAAGGATGTATTTGGTCTGACCATCTACATTACATTCGAAAACGTGCAGACGGTTGTTTGCTATTTCACCCTTATAAGAAGTCTGGAACGCTCCGTCGTTAGGAGCCAATGTTCCGTCCGGCTGAACCAGCATGTCCTTAATCTCATATTTTGTAAATTCTGCATCGACATCCTTTACATCATAAACGTTCAGAGCAGCCAGAATTTGTTTCTTGGTGTCCATTTCCACGTTCTTATACTGTGTTTCTTTCAAAGAAGAAGAAACGAATGCCAGCAGGAATGCTACGACAACAACCATTATCGAAGCATAGATGATAGTATAACTATTACTATTGGTATTCATAATGTCCGATATTTTAGTTGTTAGTTGATTTTAATCTGTTTTCGCGGGCTGTGATGTTCTTCTGTACGATACAGTAGTCAATCAGCGGAGCGAAGATGTTCATCAGCAGGATGGCAAGCATCATACCTTCAGGATAACCCGGATTCAACACACGGATTACAATGGCCATCACACCGATCAGGAAACCGTAGATGAACTTACCTTTTTCCGTACGTGCGGAAGTTACAGGGTCGGTAGCCATGAACACAGCACCGAAGCAGAAACCGCCCAATACGATGTGTTCGTACCAAGGCAACTGAGCCATCATGTTATCAGTAGAACCGAATACATTGAAAATCAATCCCATCACGATACCACCGGCAAAGACTGAGAACATCGTCTTCCAACTTGCCACACCTGTCCACAGCAGGATGATAGCGCCCAGTGCGATAGCGATAACGCTGGTTTCACCGATAGAACCCGGAATCAAACCTACAACCATATCCCACATGGTAGCGGGAGTACCGTTCACATTAATCAGTTCGCTTGCACCCGGAGCGGCTGTAGCAGCCTGTCCCAACATCGTAGCACCGGTAAAACCGTCCACTACCTGTCCGCCGCCAATGCCGAAAATGCTGTCAGTGCTTACCCAAACGGCATCACCGGACATCTTGGTAGGATAGGCGAAGAACAAGAAAGCACGGGTAATCAAGGCAGGGTTGAAGATATTCATACCTGTACCGCCGAATACTTCCTTAGCGAAGATAACAGAGAATGCAGTAGCGACAGCCAGAATCCACAACGGACATTCCACAGGAACGATCATCGGGATTAACAGACCGGATACCAGGAAACCTTCCTGAATTTCTTCGTTCTTCCATTGTGCCACCACAAATTCGATTCCCAGACCTACTACGTATGATACGATAATCTTAGGCAGAACAGCCAAGAAACCATAAATAAACTTTTCAAAGAAACCTGCCTCCTGGCCTACTGCCAGAAAGTGCTGGTAACCTACGTTGTACATACCGAACAACAGGGCCGGTATCAACGCAATAACCACCATTGACATGATACGCTTGCTGTCAATCGCATCATGAATGTGAACTCCTGTTTTCGAAGTGCTGTTGGGTACGAACAAGAATGTTTCGAAACCGTCGAACACCGAACGAAACGCGTGGAGTTTGCCGCCCTCTTCAAAGTTTGGCTTTATCTTGTCGAGATAATTTCTTAACGCTTTCATTAACTTTTAATTCTTAGTTTTTAATTATTTAGCACATTTCCTTGCGAAGCATGTCCAGACCTTGACGTACGATGCGTTGCAATTCCAATTTGGAAGAGTCAACAAATTCGCATACAGCGAAGTCTTCGGGAGCCACTTCGTAAATACCAAGTGCTTCCATGCGGTCAATATCGCCGGCAATGATAGCTTTAATTAAATATTCGGGGAAAATGCTCATCGGGAATACCTTGTCATATTCACCGGACATGATCATGTGACGTTCGCCACCTTTGATACGGGCATCCAGTGTATATTCCTTGTTACCGCACAACCAACTGAAATAACTGCGGTTGGCACTGTACTGATCGGTACGCGGCATGATAAAGCCTAGGAATTCGTGCTGGTCATCTCCTTCGGGAATCACAGTGAGGCTTGTAGCGTGTGCGCCCAGGAATCCGTTAGGTTTCACCAAAGTTCCGGTCAGCACGTTACCGTTAATGTAGCGTAAGTTTTTACCTCCGTTCACACGTCCTGCAAAAATATCTGTCAGCAGGGCTCCTACTTTCAGCTTGCAATAAGCCGGTTTCTTTACTTCCGAACCGGTCAGGGCGATAGTACGGGTAAGGTCTACGCGACCCGTATTGAACAGGCGTCCGATGAAGATCACTTCTTCCGCACGGAGCGTCCAAACAGTTTCGCCTTTGTTAATAGGACTGATGTGGTTAATCTGAACGCCTACGTTTCCGGCGGGGTTAGGACCGTCGAAGGCAGTTACAGTTACATTTTTGGCGTTGGTCAGTGCAGGACTCTTCTGCTCTACGCTGATATTCAGATACGTCTTTGCCATCTTTGCCAGTGCGTCCAGACCTGTCTGGAAATCTTTTTCCTGGCCTTTCAGAACAAATTCGAAATCAGCAGCCAATGGGTTAGTGTCAAATGCAGAAACGAAGATGCCTTTTGGTTGGGCATTCGGATCAGCCACCACGATGTATGGGCGCTGAATGATGAATGAAAAGAGTCCGGCTTCCAGCAGAGCAGCTTTTACCTGTTCTCCTGTCAGAGTTGAAACATCTTTCTTTCCAAACTCTTCATAGTCCTGCTCCTTTGCTGCTGCAATGGAGATGCTTAAGACTTTACGACGCTCGCCTCTCTCCACGCTGGTAACGACACCGCTTACCGGAGATACGAACTTCACTTCGGGGTGGTTCTTGTCAACAAACAATGTTCCCCCGGCCATCACATATTCCTGTTCCTTGACCACGACTTTCGGAGTCACGCCATGAAAATCATCGGGCACTATCGCATAGATGTCCGGCTGCTTCACGTCAAAGAACTCCTGAACGGGTTTTCCTTTCAGTTGATGTTCAAGCCTTTGTGTAATTTAATCACATTTGCCATATTGGGTTATAAAAAATGGTTTTTAAATTTGAGCGCAAAAGTACAGAAAAAAAATGTGAAAAAAGAAAGAATTGGCGCTTATTATGGAAAAAATTCTGTAATAATAGAAACCTTTCTGAATGTATGTGCAAACTCAGGCAGATACTCACTTTTTTTTAGAACACAAATGACGGGAATGGCATAAATTTATCTTGATTTTAATTTATGTCATTCTCGTCATTTGTGTTTCATTCCGGAAACACTTACAGTTTGACGGTTTTCACTTTGCCGGGAATGATGGTCAGGTGTACCGTGCCATTGTTTTCTATATCTACCTTCTGGTAGCAGGCTTCCACCATCACTTTCCCGTCCAGTGCCATCACCCCCCACCGGCAGGCGCTCTCTTCAAAAGCACAATAAACGCCCACAGGAGGAAGAATCTTTCTGTATTTGGGAGGAACGATGATACGTTCCCCCAGTTTCAAGCCCCATTTCATGCCCATACGGTACGGAAGGGCATCTCTTATCTCCTCCAGCCTCTTCCGCCTTTTCGCTTCCTCGTTCCTTCTCTTCTGCCGGTCCGTTTCCTCCGCCCGCTGTCCGGCTTCCTCTTTCAGCTTCTTTACAGCCGTGTCGAAGTCCTGCTCACCGGGTCTGGGAAGGTTAGTGGCAATGTACCGCTTCCTCTTTCCTTTTTCCACATGGTAATACCTTCCAGCCCCGTCCATCACCACGATGCTCCGGTCGGCCAGACGGCCGCAGCACCAATAAACTTCCTCGTCATCCCCTGCCAACAAGCAGGCGAACACATCAAACACCGTGGACCATACGGAATCCACCAGCTTGCAGGACTTCGGTACGCGATAATCCGGTATCTTCAAGTAATATTCATAAAAGCAGATGCTGTCTTTATGCAATCCGTTCATGGAGCGTATGCTTTTTTGTACGGCTATGGAAAGTCTCCCCTACCCTCAGCAATTTCACACCGCCGTAGGAAAACACCACCGGCTTCTCCCGGTAAGTGCGGCCTGTTTTCATGTCCATGTAGGAAACCGTGCCGGCATTATCCGTAACAGCCAGCAGTTCCTCTTTCAGGAACTTCAATCTCCGACAATACCCGAGTATCACTTCCGGCTCCCCGGAGGCACTCACCACTCCTGCCTGTCCATCTTTCAAACGGACTGCCACACGGTTTCCCTGAATGTCAAAGACTTGCAGATAACGGGGAGACACTGTTATCTTGTTTCCACGCTTCAGCCCCCACAAGCTACTCCGCCGGTCGGGATAAGATTTCAAGGCGGCTTGTGATTCCTTTCCCTCTTCTGCTTCCTCCCGGTTCCGGATGGCTTCCAGCAACCGTCGTGAGTCATAACAATCTCCCATACCTCCTCCTGCTGCCCGCCACTGTCCGTCAATGACAAAGCAGGCAGGTACAATCCGCCTTCCGTCCGTGCCCGGGACAGCGCGTTGCCAATCATCCGTCCCTCGAACATCGCCGCCCAGTCATGGTTCCGGGCAGGCAGACCGAAGATGCGGTACAGACCCACATTGTCTATCAGCATACAGGACTCCTTGTTTGCCGATCTCCTCAACCCACGTCCTACCTGTTGCAGGTATTTCGCCAGGGAAAGCGTGGGACGTGCCAGCTGCACGAACTCCACATCGGGACAGTCGAAACCTTCGGAGAAGATATCCAC
>ENA-OQCK01000016-OQCK01000016.1-human-gut-metagenome-genome-assembly--contig:-NODE-16-length-91872-cov-21.170309_pt1 | contig 91872 bp, 118 predicted proteins | sample MGYA00242498_ERZ504578 | MGnify/ENA primary metagenome ERZ504578 (study PRJEB26092, sample SAMD00036229) | human gut metagenome | host: Homo sapiens | study: EMG produced TPA metagenomics assembly of...
GGCGACGGCTCGATCATCAACTCCACGAAATGGGAAACTGAACAACGACGGTTCGGGCAGATCGCCTCGGGCAACATTGCATGGGACACTGCCGGGAACGTTACGTTCGGGGCTTCCGTATCGCTGCAATGGAAGAACGACATCGAAGCGGCCAAGGTTACGAACTTCGGCTATCGATATTACAAGAAACTCATCATCAACGGCGACGAAGCGACTATTATCCAGTCGTTTTCAAAGGTGGCGACCAGAACATCAAACGTACCATTCTCGTCCGTCGGGGATATGCCGAGCAGGCTCCGGTCTCGTGGAACACATCCACGCACAAAGGAGGTCTGATCGTACTTATCAAAACCAACTTCGGCGGTTGGGGTGGCATTGCTATTCATGGGATATCTATGACCTTTCCGAGACCTACTGCCGGATGTTCGCCGGGGCGCAGCTGTGCGGCAACTACTGCATGTTCGCCGTCTTCCTGCGTGGCGGCGGCGATACGGGTGCCGTGTACCACCTCTACTCCGACCAGCCGATAGAGAGCAGCAGTTATAGTCCTTCGCCGATTCCGGCAGCTCCGCAAATCGCTTACGGCAACGACCTTATCTTCCAGAGCGGTTCCACACAAGCCTATGCCCCCGCGCCGCGCACCCTCACGGCTGCCGTCGAGGAGGAGATCCGCCGCCATCGGTTCATTGCTCTGGCGCAAAGCACGGACAGCACGCTTGCGGCGCACCCGCTGACCTATATCGGCTCGACAGGGATTTACACGGGCACCCTTACCGCGGCGCAGGTCAACGCCGTGGCGATCGATGCCGGCAGTATCAAGACGGGAACACTTTCGGCAGACCGTATCGCCGCGGGCAGCATCAGCGCCTCGAAACTCGATGCCGTGGGTATCAAGTCGTCCATTATCAATACCGATTACATCAACGGTCTCAGCTGCACGTTCACGAAGGGCAAGATCGGCGGTTTCTCCATCGGCAGTGACAACATGACCATAGGGAACGTCGGAGCTGTGGGTGCCATCCGTTGCAAATCCGTTCCGCCTCCACGGGCAGCGGTTACTGGTACACGGGAGCCTACAAGCCGCTGGGTATATGCCTTACGTGGTATCAGAGCAGCAATGCAGGGCATATCGTCCTCGGGCAGGTGGCGGCATCCGGCAACAGTGTCAAGACCGGATTCATAGGTCTTCAGATGATGTCATGGGACAATCTGGAATACTTCTGCCTCTCGGTGAACTATACCAAAAGCGGCAGCAAGGAGGTATACAACCGTATCGCGGGGTGGGCCTTCGACCACAACCATATCTGGAAAAACAACATCTCGCTGGGCAGCGACGGATCTATCGCCAACTCCACGAAATGGAGTCTGAACAACGACGGGTCTGGGCACATAGCCTCGGGTAATATCTCATGGAATGCCGCCGGCACGGTTACCTTTGCCGCATCCGTATCCGCCCAGTGGACTACGGGCATCACGACGGCGCAGGAACTCGCTTCGGCCATGGCGTTCGGGAAGATGCTCTACCGCGACCCGACTTCTGGAACGGAAACAACGGTGTCGTGGTTTACAACAACTCCCAGAACGGTATGGTGACCGTTACCCGGCAGCAGGATGCCACGGCACCCAATGACAGCAAGTATGTCCTGAAAATCCAGACCAGCGGCAGTGCCAGCCCTCGCAACGGAGGCTTCTATTTCGGGGCGAAATGCGGTTACCGCAAGGTGCTCGTCGCCCGCATTATCGCCAAGATCCCCGCCGGCAGAAATCTCTGTTGGGCGACGAACAGCGTCGGCACGGGAGGTTCGCACCGGTGGCTTACGTCGAACGCCGGCACGGGCGACTGGAAAGAATACGTCTACAAGGTCGTGTGCGGCACCGCCGATTTTTCCAGCACCCATTTCTTCTACGTGGACGGCACGCAGGGACTTCCGATACGCCTGTCATCTGGTATGTGGCCTATGCCACGGTCTTCGACCTTACCTCCACGGAGAAATACACGACCACCATCGATGCCAACGGCATTTACACGGGAACCGTACGCGCCAACCAGATTATCGTGGATTCCGCCCTGACTGTCGGAGGGAGCAGCTATAACGGCAGCATCTCCGTCAAGGATGCGAACAATAGCGTAAAGGTCACGCTGGACAGGAACGGTATCACGGCCGTGAGCGGCAAGATCGGCGGCTGGATTCTCGGAACAAGCGCCCTGACCGCTTCGGCTCCGGCCTCGGGGCACCGCATCGTTATGGGGGCTTCAGGATATATTTACCACGACAACCCTTCCACCGGAGTAAACTATTGGGCGCTGAACACGGACGGTTCCGCCACGTTCGGGTGCGGGAAAATCTCCTTTGCCAATGACGGATCGGGTTATCTGGCCAACCAGAATATCAAATGGGACGCCTCGGGAAATGTCACGATGACGGGCACCATCAACGCCAATGCCGGCACCATCGGGGGATTCGTCATCGGTCAGGGGCGCATCGGCTCGACGGCGACAGGAACCGGCTCAGGCGGCGGCCTTGCCATCTACGACGACCTGTTCCGCGTGGGGGACACCATTTCGTATGTCCTGTTCGGCAGCAACACCATACCGGCATCCGCCGGCGGATCATGTGCCACCGGACGTATTGTGAACAACAAGGTGAACAGCATCTTTAATAACAACTACGGGCTTTATATCGATGTCAAAAACGGTAACCGTAACTACGGAATATGGTCCAATGCCTCTGTTATAGCCCCTGCCTGCATCGGCAACAAGATCAAGAATGTCTATTTCACAGGCAGCGGTTACACGATCGATTTCTCGCAGTTCAACATCTTTTTCGTTTATGCCAACCAGAAGTACAGCGTGACCCTGCCGTCGGCATCGTCCGTGGCCACCATGTTCGGTTACTCGACTCTGCCGTCGGACTTCGCTGCATATTTACCCTAATTTACAACTACAACTGGGGGAATAGCCTTGTATTCACCAATATCCGTAACCACAACGGGGATCTTGCCAGTTACACGTTAGCCAAGGGAGACTCCATTACGGTATTGTGCGCCAATTACCCCTCGTTCCATTACCAGATATTAAATCACTCTTATTAAAAACTTTTCTGCTGGGAATATCCCTACACTTAATAAAAACAGAAGCGAATTATGAACATCACCAACGTAACGGTAACCAAGGTTGCCGAAGAGAGCACGGAGAATGCCGACTACCAGTTGGAATATTCCATCGTCAATGACGCGCTGACCCGCGTCCACGCCTCCATCCGCAAGAAGGATACGGATGGCTCGGGGAACGCTCCGCAGATAGGTATCATCTACATGGAACAAGGCGTTATTTCATGCAACATTCCTATGGGAGAGCCGCTTGCACCCCTGTTTCATGATTTCGATACCATGATCGACGAAATAAAAAAGAGTAACGTACAAAATGCATAAATAATATGGAACTGTCAGTCAAAGACCGCCTTTACCTGCCGTCCTTTTTGCCGGCACGGGGCAACTTCAAGGACTTCAACCTCAAAAAAGAGATTCTGCGCAAGATCGCCATTCCGGACGAGGAGCGCAAAGCCATCGGTCTTCACGAGAATGCCGAGGACAAGCGCATCGAATGGGATGTGGAGAAGGAGAAACCGCTTGCCGTGGAGTTCTCGGGGGACGAGATGGAGTATCTCCGGAAAGCCTGCGAACGCATCTCGGACGAGGAGCTTCCGGACGATATGTGGGCTACCGTGTCGCGCATCTACGATTTCATTCAGGAGAAGTAAACCATCCTTTCTTTCTGCCGCTACTCTTTTGAAAAGAGTGCCCGGTCGTACTCTGATGTATGGTCGGGCTTTTTGTTGAAGTATCGTTCATGGCAAGACAGGACATAACAATGGACGCCGAATACGGTGAGGTGGAGACTTCCGGCAATATCGCCGGCAAGAGTTTCTACGACTTCCGCCTGCTCGATGCCGTCGCGGGTGCGGACAACGACACCTTCCGCTACGGAGAGATTACCGTCCCCGTCGGCTTCGTGTACACGTATAACGACGGCAAAGGGTTCCATGTCAGGATTCCCTATACGCCGACATGCGCCGCCTGACGGTCCGTCTGGTTATGGAAAGCGGTTCGGGCGGCACGGAGTACCTGAGAAATCCTGCGACGGGCAAACATTGGTTTCCCGTCGTGGCGGAGACGGAAGCCGGCACGGCCGATATCGCCCTGGCCGCATTTTTCTCCCTCAATGAGAAGGGAGTCTACAACCTGCTGTCACGGGACGGTTACCTTGCCGTGTACAGCGGCTCAGAGACCGACTTCGAAATAGGAGCCGCCAAAGCCCAGAACGAGACGTTTCTGCTGAAAGCTTCAGCCGGAAATCTCTACCAACATTCTACGACAGGTGTCGGCCTCGTCGACTACCTGCATTCGAGTCTGGAAAACAACGGTCTTGCCGCCAAACTGCAGTCGGAATTCCTGTCGGACAAGGTCGTCATCAAGAATGCCTATATGGATTCTGCCACGGGAGAGCTGCTTTTAGAAACCGAGGAAAAGGAGGAGAACGATGGGTAAGTACAGGGTCGTAGCCGGACAGAATATCTACGATGTGGCCCTGTACCTGTACGGCAGCATCGAGGGAGTCGTGGATTTGCTCATCAACAACCCCGATCTCTCCTTCGCCACGACATTGACTGCCGGCCGGGAACTTGTCTACACGGACGATTTCGTTATCCGCGCCGATGTAGTCGCCTATAACGGGTTGCACGGCATCGTCCCCGCTAACGGTGAACGGCATGTCTATCCCAAAACGTTCACCTTGCCGCTTGCTGTCGTCCTCACGCTCGCTGCCGGGATCATCACCGTGCAGTGTGCCGTTTCCGGTGCGGGACAGCTGGAAATCGACTGGGGCGACAACAGCGACACCGAGACCGTCCTCCTCGCGGACACGCCGCAGCTGCTCACCCATACCTTCGACAACAAAGTCAGGGACAGGCGTCGTATCCGTTGGTTTACCGATGCCTGCTTCCGGAGTATCGACTGGAGCGGGCTCAAACCGCGGTCGTTGGTACTGGTGCAGACACTGCCGGTGGAGGAGCTGACGCTCACGCACGCCACACTCTCCTTGGAGAGCCTGCGGCTGCTTTCCGGAACCTACAGCCTGAACCTGTCGAATTGCGCGTTGGCCGATCTTGCACCGCTTGCCGAATGCCGGGAACTGATGACACTCGACCTCTCCGCCGCCCGACTGAAACCGACAGTCATAGATCATTACCTGACAACCCTTGTGGAACATTACGGCGACCGACGGAATTGCACGGTCATTTTACCTACAGCCCCGACGGGAACCTATCGGGAGCCGGACCGGGATACCGAAACGGGGCGCTACCGTATCGCCTCGGGCATGGAAGCCGTATGGGTCATCCTGCACGAGGAGGCCTGGAATGAGGGTGGCGCGTGGAAATTCATTATCGACGATATAACCTATACAGTGGAATGAGCCGGACGATTAAGGAGATATACAATGAAGCCGTGCAGGAACGCAACCGGCGGCTGGAACTGACGGAGTTCGCCAGCGACTCGAAGCTGTCTGTCATGAACGGTATCCTATGGACCGTAGCCGCTGTCATCTACAGTTTCGAGACGCTGCTTGATGTCTTCGCGGTGGATATCTCGGAAGCCATCAACAACCGGATCAACGGCACGCCGGACTACTACGCCAATGCGCTGCTGCAATACCAGCAGGGCGACGAGCTGACCGTCCGCGAGGACGGACTGGCTTTCGGGTATGCCCAGGTCGATGAGACCAAACGCATCATTACGCAGGTCTCCTATGTGGAGAGCACGGACGACAGCAACCTCGACAGCAAGCTGGTACTGAAAATCGCTACCGGCACGAAAGGACATCTGGAAGCTATTCCCGCCGAGGAGCTGGTGCCATCAATGCCTATATCGGCAAGCTGAAATTCGCCGGCACACGCATCGAGGTCATCTCGACCAAAGGCGACGTGCTGGTGCCGCGTCTTACGGTCTTCTACGATGGTGCCGTTCCCGAGGCGGAGATGTACGACAGCATCGAGACCGTATCCGGGACTACATTATGGCATCGACTTCGACGCTGCGGTCTATGTCTCCCGCCTGACGGATGCCATACGCCGTGCCGAACACGTTACAGACGTCTATATCGACGAGACGGCAATCCCCGAGCAGGCGTGTTTATTGCTTGCCACGATACGGACGGGCAAATCCAGCCCCTGCAACGTGTCGGCCGCATGACATACACCGCCTCGGGCTACCTGAAAGAGTCCTCGCGCAAGGACGAGGAGTCGGAACTGCGACCTTCCGGGAAGCCATCACGCTCAAGTCGAAAACCATGAGATATAAGCTGCCCATAGACCGTTCGGTGAACCGGCTCGTGCCGCACTACCTGTCGGGACGGCGGTTCATCCTCTTCGTGCAGAGCTGCTCTATCCCTTGCAAAGCCTGAACGAACGGTTCCGTACGTTTGCACGGGAACGGCATATCGAGGCGCGCATGACCTCACAGGTCATCTATTTCGAGTGGTTCCTGAACTACCGGTTCGGTAAATACATCAAGGACGGCAAGGACCGCATCTTCATCAAGGACAGCACGAGTGTCGGTGTGGACCTGTACCACGAAGGGGCGGAATACCAGCGTCCTTTCACCGTATGGTACAACGGGGAACAGGTTACAACGGACAATGAGGCGGAACGCCCCCGTCCGTTCTACCTGCTGGCGGAAGAGAAGCTGATCAACAAGGTCAGCTTCATGGTCTGCGTCCCGCCCGTCACCATACCTCCGCGGGAACTGGTCTATATGCTTTCCTATGTGGTGAACACCTATAAGACAGCAGGCAAGACCTATCTGATCAAGATCGACGAAGACGAATACACCCCCAATAAGAATACAGGACAATGAAAGAATATATTGCGGAAACCGGCGGACGGTATACCTACTCGGACGATATCCTGAACTTGCAGGAACTGGCTCTCAGCATGAGTGCCGTTTTTGACGGCTGCTCGGACTTCATCATCTCCGGATGCGAGATCGAGGGTCCCCGCGTCTCCCCGGGTTATGTCTGGCTCGGCGGAAAGGTACGCCGTTTCGACGCTGCGCCGATGCTGTCTATCCCTATTATATATACGAAATCAACCGGCATGAATCGGTGGTCTACGCCAATGAGGTCAACAAGCGCGGGCGTACCTGTTATCTCTGTGCCGGAGCCAAGGCTGTCCCGGATACGGTCGATCCGGTTACTGACAAACTGCCGGCGGCCATCGAGGTGACGGAGAGCTATGCACCCCGGTTCATCGACAAGTTCTTCGGCCGCTATGCTGTCCTGCTCGATACACCTTTTACCCGGCAGACCGTCAAGAAGGATCTGGTGCTGGCCGGAACGTTCACCGGGCAGAAAGAAATCAGCTCCAAGACCGCCGTCTCCGTCAGCGGCGGGAACGGCTACATGCTCAAAGGCATCGTCAAGGCGGACGGCCATGCCGCCATCGGTGCCTACCTGCACGGTCTGCTTGTCAACGAGATTGTCATCCGGACGGACGGCACGTTCAGTTCATGAAACAAGGCAAGGAACTGGCCAGGGTTACGGAAGACGGCATATCCTGCGGTACTTCGCTGAATGAACGCCCGGATCGGGGCTGTCCGCATCAAGGGATACGACATCTATAACACCTCGGATGTGACGGATGAGGGTTGTATCCGTATCAATTACCACGGCACGGAGGGCGGCGGAACAAAATACCGTGACTTTGCCGTGCATGACGGAAAAGCCTGCACCACACCTGTTTTGAAAGTCATCGGGCGTACCGCCACCCTGCAGGTCGGCGGACTGCTCTCCCTGCAAAGCACCGGACGGGGTATCGATATTCAGAATACCGCCTATACGAAAGACAATGCCAGGCTGACAAACCTGATTACCTGGCGCGACAGTGCCGCCGCGCTGCTCGCACCGTCGGCTTCGACACCGCTGACAGTTTCCGTTTTGCGCTGAGGAACGCTCTGGGCGACATCGTGCTTGCCCCTTTGGGAGCGGTGGATGTGCTCGGTACGCTTAAAATCAACGGAAAATCCGTGTCCGACACCTATGTGACCGTCAGGGCCTTTACGGAGGCGATGGGAAAGAAAGTGGATGTGGTAGAAGGCAAACAGCTCTCTACCGAAGACTTCACGACCGAATACAGGAAGAAACTGGCGGCTATCACTACCGGAGAACTGACGGAGGCGGCGAAGGTTATGTCACATCGGGAACCGTCGCGGCGGCTTTGAAAATGAAACTCTCCGCCGACGGGAACCTTTCCGATGTCATGGACAAGGCTGCCGCCCGGAAGAATATCGATGTCTATTCCAAAGCGGAAGCCGGGGAGGTATTTCTGGAAATCTCCGAAGGATTGAAGGAGCTGGTGCGCCTGACGGCGGACGAGATCAGCGGGCTGACGGCAGAGGAAGCCGCCGAACTGAAAGCAAAGCGGCAGGCGGCCGTCAGGGATACCCTCGATGCCGAAAAGAAAGGTACCGGGGAGCTGAAACTGGCCAAGACCTCGAACCTGTCCGACCTTCCGGACAAGGGCAAGGCACGCAAGAACCTCGAAGTCTATTCCACGGCCGAGATAGACCGGATGATGGACGGCAAGCTCGGGACTGACTCCGCTTACGAGGCATTGTCTTCACACCCGAACTCAGGGACAAACTGCTGGAAATCAAGACCGGTTCGTTCGCCTACATAGATGAAGGCGGCATTTCGCACGCGCAGGTCGAGGGATACGTGATGACCTCGCAGGTTGTCAGGGAACTCAAGAAAAAGGCGGAGCGGCTGATGGGCGGCTACAACGCTTCCGAAAAGGATACCATCGCCACCAACCTGAACCTGTATACCAAGGCCGGGGCGGACGCCCGCTTCGCCGCGCTTGAAAACCTGTTCCAGGATTACATCGACTTTTTGACCGGGCAAGGAAAATCCCCCATGGAAGCCCGGCAGCTCCTGCGGAACAAGTTGGACGTGCTGTCCAAAGACGAAATCGTCAAGGACTACCTGCGCAAGGACGGCAAACTTTCCGACCTGTCCTTGCCGACAGCGGAGGCGAAACGGCAGGCCTGCCGCGCTATCGGAGCCGCCTATGCGGAAGAATACCAGCCCTGCTGGCGGATACGGGATGGATGCACATGGAGAACAGCGGCTCGGGAACAGATACCCAGGGCTGTTTATCCGCCAGATCGGGAATATCGTGTCCATACAGGGGTATATCAATACCGCACGCAGGGACGGCAGCAACTGGGGCGGCATCGTTGCCGTCATCCCGAACAAGATACAGCCCCCGAGATACAGCGTGCGCTGCAGCGCCGCTGACTGGAACGATGACCACAAGTACAACCGGGGCTCCTCGTTCACCATCTACGGCGGTTCGCGCAGGATACAGCTTTACGAGCGCGGTATGTACAATGTCAATGTAGAACTCAACTTCACCTATTTTGTATAGTCATGAAACATAAACTCAATGTAAACGGCGATATTGAAAGCGCCGGAGGATTGCGGAGCGCAGGAACGTTCCCGTCCGTGAAACCGTACAGCAAACCATTCAACCGCAACATCATGAAACAGAAGAAAATCAGGCGGCAGCCGCAGAAGAAACCGTCTCCCCGGCAGCAGAAGCCCCGAAAGCGAGAAGACGGAAGACCGCAGGGGACGCTTAAGCGCTTTCCTTTCGACGAGACACGGATAGCTTCATGCTCCGGTATGAGATGCCGGTAGTCTATCATCTGCTCCGCAGGTTATGCGCCACGCAGCAGCCTTCGAGCCGGACTGCAGGTCATACGGTCGGTGGCGGAGGCATCGAAAGACCCTTCCTGCGGCAAGGCGAAGTTCCGCCGCTACCTGGACGAGTACCGCCGGGACGGGGTCTATTGCCGGCGCGGGAAACGGCTCACGCCGGAGCGCAAAGCCTACTATGAAGCATATGCCGCCGCAAGAGAGAAGAGTATATCCGCCGGAACCGCAGGAGGCTGCTTGCCGAAGCGCGGAACGCGCCGGGCGGCGACAGACTGCTCGGAGAGATTAAAAGCATTCTTAAAATGAAACGGTAATGCGCTGAAGGACAATGCCGGTGAGAAACATTCATGTACATGTATGGCTGTTCCGGGTAATTTGCCTAATTTTGTATTCCACGGTCGCTGCAAGACCTTTCCATATTGTCAAATGAGTATCCTCTTTCGGGATACGGTCAGCGAGACATCCTCTCCCAATTTTATCAGTTGAACGCGGACGGTGCAACCGAACCCGTCCGTCCTGTTACCAGTTTCTTTGCGATGCGGGTATACCGTGTCGCATTCTTCGGGCATTTTTAAATCCATAAAACAAAGCGTTTATGCAAGAAGAAGAAAAGAACAACGGCATGGAAGGCATGTCTGTCGAGGAAATGTTCCTCGGCGTTCAGGAATCTTATCAGGAGGCACAGTTGCGTGCCCAGGAGGAGAACAGGGCGTTCGCCCGTACGGAGTTCTTCCGCATGGACAAGTTCGGGACTTACCGTCTCCGTATCCTGCCCATCGCTCCCAATCCGGACGCTCGCCGACACGTCCGGGCTATGAGTATCCCGTCCACCAGCTGCTTCTGGAGCTGGAGAAACCCGCTACGGGGAACAAGCCCCAGAAGATGTATGTCACTGTCACCCGCGCTACCGATGCCGGATATAGCGTTGATCCCATCGAGACTTACCGCCGCATGGCCGTCGAAGCCGCAAAAGAGGACGGGGACGACAAACTGGCGGAAAAGATTGCCGGGGGCTCGTTCGGAGGCGGTCTGAAATACAGTTACGGCCACTGTCTCTATGTATTCGACCTGGGTGAACGAGCCAAAGGCGTGCAGATGATGACCCTTTCCCATGCCCAGTTCAAGGATCTGGATGAGAGGAAGTTCAAGCTGTGGAGCAAGAAACTGGCCAAGAATCCGTCTTACCCGTGCCCGATTTCCTCGGTGTATGACGCCTATCCGGTGGAGATTGAAAAGCGCAAGAACGGAGCCAAGACCGAGTATGTCATTTCCATTGACAACGAATCGGAACCGGTACCGTTGACCAAGGAGGAGCTGACCGCCTGATGGGTGCGCCGCGTATCCCGGAAATCATCTACCGCTACACCCGTTATCATCTGGGAGCCACCGTCGAGTTCCTCAAACAGTGCGACGGTATCTACGGCATGTCGCTCATGGAGACGGATGAAATGAAGACGGTCATCGACACGCTGGACGGTGAACTGCCCAAGGAGGATATATCCGCGTTCTCGTTCGACCGCCGTACGAAAGATAACAGAGAAAACGGGCGTGAAGGCGGAGGCATCTCGCTGGACGACCTTTTCGAACGTTATGACGAGCTTCAGCGGCAGGAACTCGGTGAGAAGACCGAGGAAGGCCAGGAGCTGCGTGCGATGATCCGCGGCTACATCGAGCAGGAAGGGCTCTCCGTGCGTGTCACACGCTCCACGAGCAACCGGGAACTACTCGACCTGATCGAAAGCGAGATGGAGGGTCCGAAGCCCAGTGACGAACCGGAGGATGTCCCCGGGGAGGAAGAAGAGCAGCCGGAGGAAACGGAAGAGCGTGCCGGGCGTCCCCGCCACCGCAGATAAGCCTTTCACAAGTTCTTGAATTCTAATCCGACGGGAGGCATCCGGGCCTCCCGTCCTAATCACAATCACTTAGTATGAAAGAGAACAAACCCTGCCTTTTGTTATTGAATGACATCCACATCTCGAAAGACAACATCCCTGCATTCCAGGCCAACTGGCAGGAGGCCATGGGAATTTGCAGGGAACGGGATATCCGGGAAGTGGTTGTCGGAGGAGACCTGTTCTTTTCCCGTGCCGCCCAGACACTCGATGTCCTGCTGGCCGTCAGGGATATGCTTGTATCCGCCGCGGACCATGACATTCATGTCACGCTGGCGGAAGGGAACCACGACAAGGTGAACCAGGAATCCCTGCGCGGATATTGTCATGTCTTCGACCGGCATCCGAATGTGACTGTCGTGGATGAGTACCTGACCCTGTGCCGCCCGGAATGGAAGTTCGCGCTCCATGTAATGAGCTATTTTCCGGAAGACGGCTCTTTTGCCGAAAGGTCGGACGATTGGCTGCGGAAGCGCTTTCCGGAGAACCGGAGCACTTCCTCTACATCCATGAGGGTATCAACGGGGCATTGGCACAGCCTTCGGAAAAGGAACTGCCTGCCAGGATATTCTCTCCTTTCGACAAGGTCTTTGTCGGCCATTACCACAACCGTACCGTCATTCCGGGGACGGGAATCGAATATATCGGTTCCTCGCGCCAGCATAACTTCGGGGAGGACGAGGAGAAAGGATACACGGTGCTGTATACGGACGGCACGTACGAGTTTGTCAAGAACCGCGTGAACATGCGGTACCGTGTCATGGATATGCCGGCGGAACGTGCCGGGTTGCACCTGATGGACGAGCTGCGTGAAATGGAGGCCGATGGTCGCTACAAGTCAAGGTGCGTGTCCATGCACCTGCCGCCGCGATGAAATCGGTGGACAAAGCCGCCTTGCTGGAAGCCGGAGCGGCGAAGGTAGAACTGGTTGCCGATGACGAGCAGCTGCCGGAGGCGGTATCCTCTTCGCTCTTCGAGAAATTCGACAGCCGCCGCATCCGGGAAACCTACGAGGACTTCTGCCGGGAGAAACAGATCGAGGATGTGTCGATGGGATTGGAGTATTTATCTAGAATAGAAAACAGATCATGTGGAAATTAAAGACGATAGAAGCCGAAAATCTCTGCGCCTTCCGTTCGCTGTCCTACATGCTGCGGCAAGGCGTGACGACATTGATTTTCGGCGATAACCGGGACAATGAGTCCCAGCAGTCGAACGGGGCCGGCAAGTCTGCCCTGTTGGAATGCATTGCCGTGGGTATCACGGCAGCCCGCTTAGAAAGATACGCTCGGAGGAGATTATCAACGATGCAGCGGAAGAATGCCGTATCGCTTTGCGTTTCATCAACGATTCCGCCGCCGAGGAACTGCTCGTCAACCGCCGTATCCCGCGCAAGGGGGCTTCCTCTGTCAGCTGTACGCTTTACCGTGGCGGCAAGCAGGTGGTAACCGATGAAGCGGTACAGCCTTCGGTGGATGCTATAACCGGTATATTCTTGACAAACTGGGTATCACACGCGACGAGCTGCTCAACAATTTCATCCTTTCCAAATACCGGTATGAGGATTTCCTCTCGTCATCGGACAAGGAGAAGAAAGAGGTCATCAACCGCTTTTCCAACGGTATCCTGGTGGATGAAGCCATCGCCAAAGTGGAGGAAGACATCGTGCCGCTCTCTGAAAAGAAACGGCAGGTGGAACTGGAACTGGCCGGGTTGGACGGGCGTATCGGGATGTTACAGGAGCAGATACGCAAGGAGGAGGAAGCCGGAGCCGAGCGGGGGCGTACCCGTGTGGAACGTATCATGGGACTGGAAACGGCCATAGCGGCCAAGAGGGAGCAGATCCGTACCGGGCACGAGAACGTGGACAGGCTTGAGGAACAGCTTGCCGGAGTGCAGCGGGCGGACGAGGCTTTGCAGGAACTGGAAGCCGGAGATACCGCATTGGAAGCATGTCTGGAAAAGATAGCGGAAATGATGTCCCTCTTTCCCGATGCCCGGCAGACGGACTGGGACAAGGTCATTGCCGAAAAGAAAGGACGGTTACAGACCGCCACAGAGCGGCTGAAGGATTGCGATGCCGTCTTGAAGCAGGCGGAACAGGAACTGAAAAACAGGACTGACGGCTGGGAACAGTTCAAGAAGGAGTATGCCGCATTCTGTGAGGCATACAGGGATCAGTCCGATACGACTGCGGAGAGACTGCGGGAAATCGACATCCGTCTGCGCGACCTGTCCGGCAGCATCGAGGAACTGCGTCATAAACGGCGTATCGTTTCTGCCGGTATTGACGGCCTCTCGAACAAACTGGCCGGCTCCATCACCTGTCCTTTCTGCGGGCATGAGTTTCTGGTGGCAGAACCACAGTTCGACATCGAGGCCGGCATGAAGGAACTGAAGCTCCGTCAACGGCAGCTCACGGAAATCAACGGCCGTATCGATGAGAAGCAGGAGGAGACGGATGCCGTGGAGTTGCAGCAGAACCGGCTGAACCATGAGCGCCGGATATTGGAAGGCAGACGCACCGGATGGGAGGAGCAGCTGGCCGGGCACGAACGGGCCATCAGGAATGCCACCCGCCACGTGGAAGAGGTGGAAAGCGGGCATAAACGCATCGCTTCCGAAATTACCGCCCTGCAAAGTGAAATCGAAGGTGTCCGCCGCAAGGTATTCGACGAGGTGTTCGGATTCATAGACGAGCGCAATGCCGCACTGAACCGCGGCATACGGTAGGCAAGGAAGATATACAGGCTGCGGCCTGCGCCATCGACACTTTGCAGGCCACGATCCGGGAGCTGGATGAGGCGGCTTCACCCGACCTCATACAATCGCTCAAGGACACTCTCCGTGAAACGCGCGGGAAGTCCAACGAGGCGGCAGGGCGCAAGACGGCCGTCGATGCCCGGGTCCGTGCCCTGGAGATACAGCGGGAACGGTTCGTGCAGTTCAAGACCTATCTGCCAACACGAAAATCGAGCGCTCAGCCGTATCACCAACCGAGTTCCTGCAAGACATCGGCAGCGACATCCGTATCCGCTTCGACGGGTATACCGTCCTCAAGAGTGGTAAGGTAAGGGAGAAAATCTCCATCTCACTGCTGCGCGACGGCATGGACTGCGGCTCGTTCGGCAAGTTTTCGGCAGGCGAAGCCGCCCGTGTGAATTTGGCGACCATCCTTGCCATGCAGAAACTCGTGAACAGCAACTGCGACGGGGACAAGGGACTGGATCTGCTCGTGCTGGACGAGATACTCGAGGCGGTCGATGAAGCGGGGCTGGCCTCCATGTTCGAGGCGCTGAACTCGCTCGGCGGTACCGTGCTGGTAGTCTCGCACGGGAATGTGGCTGAAGGCTATCCGCATAAACTGGTAATCGTGAAAGAGAATGGCGAATCGAGACTCGGAGAATAGCGTACTGACCCGGGAGCAGGTACTGGCGCTGGACATCGCCACGCATACCGGATACTTCTCCCTGCATGAGGCCGGGACATGGAACTTCACCGAAAGCAAACGGCGCAACGGCAACAAGATGCACGGCGCTTTCAGGACTACGCTGCTCTCGCTGCTCCGTCGTTACGGCATCCGCCGCGTCGTGGCCGAGGATGTGAGCGTGAACCGCCATTTCTACGACATGCGGCGGCTCTCGGAACTCAGGGGTATCCTGCTCGAAGTGTGCGATGAACTGGATATCCCGGAACCGGAGTTCGTCAACCCGGCTGTCCTCAAGAAATGGGCGACGGGAGACGGACACGCCACCAAGACGCAGATGGTCGCGGCCTGCAAGGACAGATACGGTATTGTCCCGGTGGATGACAATGCGGCGGATGCCTGCCACCTCTTCTACTATTACATCCGCAGGCACAGGCTGTGACAAGCCGACAACGGTTTGGATTTTTCCGGGCGGCGGTAATGCTGCCGCCCGTTTTTTCAATTGACGCTCACGGTAGCTGACAGATTAGGACATGAGATTCATTATCAACCTTTTCAGTCAGTGGAAACGTGGAAAAGAAAGATGTGTTTATTGCGGTTCTCCAGCCTGAAGACGAATCCGCGAGACAGAGGGCGGAACTTCTCAGAAAATATGTGATGCCGCACAAGAATCTGATATACAGCATTTGTATCAAATATACCTATAACCAGGAGGACATCGAGGACAACTACCTCGAGGCGTGGCCAACTTCTTCAAGTATATGGACAGTTATGACCCGGCCCGTCCGGTAAAGACCTGGATCTATGCCGTGACCAAACGGCTTGTGGCGGACCTGAACAACCGCAACAGGAACCGCATGCCCCCGGACGACAATATCGACATTTCGGAAATATCCTCTTCGCTGTCGGATGAGGACGAACCGTCGGGAAACAGCATGGGGATGGACAACTACCGCGAGTTCTATAACGATGACATCCTCTGGGCACTGGACCGGCTCAAACCGATTTACCGGGAAGCCCTGCTCTTGCAGCAGGCTGGTTACAAACTCGGGGAAATCATGGAAATCACCTATAACAACGGTACTTTGCAGACCAGGAACGTAGAAACGGTAAAAAGCCGCATCTTCCTAGCCAAGACGCAGCTGCGCAAACTATTGACACGCGATGGAGAGAAAAGAATGGATTGACGGATGCCGGAGGCTCTTTACACGGCTGGTCCGCACCACGGTGTGGGCGGATTTTGTGTTCCCTACCGGCGGCAAGTCGGACAGGCAGCTCGGGATGTGTTTCGACGGCTTGTGCCGGGAGGTCGTCTCCGTCAGTGCGGAACGCCTGTCCGACTTCTGTATCTGCCAGACATATGCCATTTCCGGATATGATACCGCGTATCGCAGGAAATGGAACGTCTCCCATTCATTCGGAAAGAAAGCCATCGGCGCTATCTCCGCTCGGGAAAGGAACGCCGCTACCGGGAGGACCGGTGGCTGAAGAGTTTCGGGCTGTCACGGCATGATTTGGCGCGGGCAGTGGAAGACCGCCGCAGCCATCCGTTCGGGCGTTTTATTTATCCGGAATACGAGGAGACGACCAAGCGGCGACTGCTCTCCACCGAAGCGGGATATCTCGTCTGTGCGCTCTCCACGCTGATGTGGACGCTTTCTCCCCGTCATGCTCAAAATGTGCGAAAGCGGAGCCATGCCGCAGAAGGACACAGGCGCGCTATCCGGAACTGTACCGTATCCGCTGTGAGGCGTGGCGGAAAAAGGAGGCGAAGCATGAGTGCCGTCAATCCGCTCAGTGCCGAGTTCCTGTATGAACTCTATGCCACGGCGCTCAGACAGGAACCGTTGTGTGCTGTCCTAGCCCGGCATATGCGTAAGGAATACCTGCCGGACCGTTCGTTCCAGCAGGTACAGGAGCGATAGCCGTACACTTCAAGACATACAAGACACCGCCGTCGTATGCCGTGCTGGCACAGACCTTCCATGAGGATTACGACGCCATCGAGCTGATAGACACTTTCCGGGAGTATGACGAGGGACAGAGTGCCGAGGTGATGACCGACATGCTGGAGTCCTACATCAAGGGGGTCCGGTTGCAGTCGGTCTATGCGGAGGTCGGGAAACTGTATAACGAGAACAAACAGGACAAGGCGGAGAAGACTCTTCGGGAATATGCCGAGTGGCTGGCAGGGTTCACGCTGAAGAGTTCCTCGTTCGTCGATGTGGCCGCGACTTTCAAGGAGCGTTTCGAGAGGAACCGCCGGCGCGAGGAGGAAGAGGAACGCTCGGCCGCCCCTCGTGTGTCCCGCTTCTACATCCCGTATCTGGATGCGCTCAATGCCGGACGTAACCTGCGAGGTCAGCTGACCTGTTTCCTGGCCAGCACAGGCGTGGGAAAGTCGCACATCGCCAAATGGATCGGTGTCAGGGCGGACATCGATGACGGGCTGCATGTGCTGCATTTCCAGCTGGAAGGTTCGGAAGAAGAGGCGTTGAACGCCTATTCCGGCGGACTGATTTCCAGGAACGCCTACTATTACGAGCGGGGAAAGATTTCGGATACGGAGATGAGACATCTGGAAAAACTGGTCGCCTCGTATGCCGGAAGCATCACGGTGCGCAGTTACCCGCGTTTCAATGCCCAGGTCTCGACACTCGACATCAAGAACGGCATTTCGGAATACAGGAAGCTCAAAGGATATAATCCGGACATCGTGATTGTGGATTCGATGGACTTGCTGACGGATGCCAACCGCCGTTCATGGGGAGCCGACCATGAACGGGCGAAGCGTATCGCGGTGGCTAATGACCTGAAGGACCTGGCGGCGGACGAAAAGGTATGGATGGTGGTGACTTACCAGTCTACCATGAAGACCGGGAGTGGCTGAATGACGAGCGGAACGTGCTGACCGAGTACAACTGTTCGGAGGCCAAAGGTCTGGCCCGCCCGTGCACGCACCTTGTTTCGCTCAACCAGTCATCGGCTGAAAGAAAGGAGAACGTTATGCGCCTGCACGTGGCCAAAAGCCGGTTCTTCAAGAAAGGAGACACTATCAGGATTGCCACCGACTACGACAATGAGGTGTTCTATGACGGGCAGAGGACACTGAATCTGAACAGGGAATAAAAAGCCATCGATCCGGATGCGGCGTGTCGGTGGCTTTTTGACTTGTAACGACTGGAATGTTGAGAATATATGGCAGCTTACATGCGTAAAACCAATTCCGGACAGATACGATTTTTATTGTATGCCCTTTGTATTCCGCCATATCGTCCGTTCCCCATGTTATCAACAGCAGGTTTCACATTTCAATTCCTCTGCCGCCTCCAAGGCTTTCAGTTTCCGCTCACGGGTCTTGGCGTTCGAGATATCATACGACCTTTGTTCGAGGAAAGTTCGAATGACCTCGCAAATACAAATCCGTTATTTGTAGTAATTGGAAAACGATACTTTTCATTCAGTATGTTTATTGTACTGCACAAAAAATACGCTTTTTTTTATGTAGAGAGTGATCATTTTAGAAAAGTACATCTCTACACCTGATAATCAGCCAATGCTGATTATCAATCTCCTTATTTATATATTGTTTTATCGATTAGACAAAAGCAGTCATTTTTTGTCCAGCCGGGAAGACAATTTCTCTTTTCCTTTGGGTGGAAAGACCTTCCATGATTCTGCCGGTCTATTTTTATTGGGCTAATCCGGATTCTTTTTCCAAACATTTCAAACCAACCTGTAGCGGTCACGACTATACCTTAATATGGAACTGTCGGTACAGGAATATCAATATCTGGTTTCGGAGATAACCCGCGAGACGGGTGCCAAACGGGACGGGAGCGGTAAGAACCTTATCGTTCCGCGCTGCCCGTTCTGCGGAAAGTCGGGCGGTAAGTTCGGTATCTACATCGGCAAGGCGACTGCCCACCGCCGGCCTTTCATGGCCCACTGCTTCTCCTGCGGGGCATCCACCGTACATTGGAGCAACTTCTGGCGGCTATCGGTCGCATGGACCTGATGGTTTTGCAGACAGCTGACATTGCCGCACCGTTGAACCTGCACCTGCTGGAGAAGGACGAGGCGGAAGAAATAGACGACGAACTGGTGCCGGTCGAATTGCCGGACTTTTACAAGCGCACTTTCCGGCATCCGTATTTGCAGCGGCGCGGCTTCTGTTTCGACGATTACGAGTATTTCCCGGTCGGGATAACCGGCAGGCTCAATCCGCGCTACGCGGACTATGTCGTCTTTCCGGTCATCGATGACTGTACGGTTGTCGGCTATGTCTCCCGCCATACCTGGCCGAAAGAGGATATAGACGCCCACAACCGCAAGACCAGACATAGCGGCGGGTACAAGATCCTGCGTTACCGGAACTCCACGGAAAACGACTTTTCCAGACTCCTTTATAACTACGATGCCGTCCGTATGGATGAAACCGATACGGTCATCCTCGCGGAAGGTATTTTCGATGTCATCGCCCTGACCCGCAGACTCGAACTCTATGACAATTCCCATGTCGCAGCCGTGGCCACTTTCGGAAAGAAAATATCCGATGTACAGATCTACAAGCTGCAATCGAAAGGCGTCAGAACCGTAGTCATCGGTTACGATGGTGATGCCGTCGAGTCGGTAAAGCGGACGGCTGAACGGCTGAAACCCTATTTCGAGGTTTTCATCGCGGACATTGCTGATGCCGCCAAAGACTGGGACGAACTCACGGAAGCGGAAATCTACGGGATTTTCGCCTGCCGCCTGCTGTCCGTCCTTGAATACAAACTCAAAAAAGTACAGGAAAGATGATACAGGAACTTTTCTCATGGCTCGATGCACAACGGATAACCTATATCCCGGTCGATACGGAAGTGGTGGATATTCCCGGCTTCGGGCGGCTTTTCACGGCCGACCTGTCGGGAGTGGAATCCATCTTCCGCGGCGACGGGGACAAGCTCGTGTTCAACCTGATGGAAAGTCCGGATGTGCTGATGGAAGAAGGAATCTTCCATGTGGCCTTCCCGTTCGGCAGGAACTGGTACTACTATGACCTGCGGGAAGAATTCCGTTTCAACCTGCTGAAATATATCGGCCGGCCCAAGCCTCCGGTACATGATGTACCTTTCGTGAACCTCGGCATCCATACCTCCTACGAGCTGCTGAACGCCTGCTGCTCGCCGGAAGATTTGTGCCGCAAGGCGAAATGGCTCGGGCATACGGCTGTCGGCATCTGCGACCGCAATACAATGGCCGCCACGCTGAACCTTCAGAAGGAGTGCGCCAATACCGGGCTGAAACATATATTCGGCTACTCGCTGACAATGATGCACGAAGAAGAACGTGTCGGGCTGAAGATTTATGCCTTGGATAACGAGGGGCTGCATAATCTGCTGCGCATCCAACGGGCCGTCATGGTCGATTCGGAAGACAACACCCTCCGCTATGAACAGCTGCTGATGTATGCCGCAGGTTGTGTGGTGGTTTTCGCCATCCGTTCCGTCTACTGGATGGCCGGACACCCCAAACAGGTGAAGCGTATCCGGAAAGGTGCCGAAGCGGTCTATTACCAGGTCGACGCCAACGAATACAAGGCGGACCGCATCGACAGGGAGCAACTAGAAGCCCTGAAATATTATTTCGGCAACTGTTATGATGCCGACACGGATTCATTTACAGTAGAACCAGTCCTGATTCCGGACTGCTACTACATGGACAAGGACGATGCAGGGTACAGAATCGTGGTGAACAAGATTGCCACGGGAGCCGCCCATGAACAGAGCGATGACCAGTATTTCAAGACAGCGGATGAATTGTATGACACGCTCCGTCCTCTGTTCTCCGGGCAATGGGACTTCGATTCCCTGTTCAGGCGCATGTGCGTCCCACGGTGGAGATTGCCGGACGTGCGGACGCCTCATTCGAGACCGGGCGAATGTTCATGCCGGAATACCGTATGCGACCGGAAGAGCGGGAACGGTATGGTGACCGCCGTACGATGTTCCTCCGACTGCTTGACGACGGGCTGGACCGGAAAGTGCCGGAACCGGAGCGGGAACGCTATCGGGAACGGCTGGACGAGGAAGTCTATATCATTGAATCGACCGACAATGTGGACTATTTCCTGGTGCAGTGGGATATGGTGCGGGAGGCGCACCGGAGAGGCATCGCAACTGGTATAGGTCGCGGTTCCGCCGGGGGCTCGCTGGTTTCCTACTTGCTTGGCATAACCTCCATCGACCCGCTGAAATACGACCTTATCTTCTCGCGCTTCCTCGTGCCGGAACGCTGCGGGCTCAGCTGGAAAGACGAACTGACGGTGCTTGCCCCGGACATCACACTCGGCAAGGGCGAACGCTATGTGGAGATGGAATCTGAAGGCAAGACTTACCGTCTGTGCACGGATGCCCGGATGCGGGTAATCCGTAACGGAGAAGAGCGGACGATATACGCAGATGAATTGATGTGTGGCGACGAAATCCTTTTTGACCGCGAGATTGCTTGTGGAACCTAAAGGAACTCGAAACCCATGAATCCGACCTACGAACACCACCGTCCCTATGACGGTTGCGACCTTTACCGGGGCGATGCACTCGATGTGCTGCCCCTGCTGGCTGAAGAAGGCATCACTGCCGACATGGTATTGTCAGACCCTCCATACGGTACGACACATTGTCGATGGGACGCTGTGATAGACATCCCCGGGATGTGGAATGCTGTACAGGGCATATCCAGACCTGACACTCCCGTACTGCTGTTCTGCCAGCATCCTTTTACGAGCCTGCTGGGCAGCTCCAATCTCCGCAGGCTGCGGTATGCCTGGGTATGGGAGAAGACGCAGGCGACAGGCTTCCTAAACGCCAGGCGTATGCCGATGAAGGCGCACGAGGACATTCTGGTCTTTTACGACAGGTTGCCGAAGTATCATCCGATCAAGACGGACGGGCACAAGCGCAAGGTCGTGATGGCCGAACACCAGCGGAAATGCGATGCCGGCGAGATATACCGGAAGCACGATAATTTCCGGGATTACATATCCACGGAACGCTATCCGCGCAGTGTGCTGAAATTCAAGACGGACAAGCAGCTCTCCTGCCTGCACGCGACACAGAAACCTGTCGCCCTGCTGGAATACCTGATACGCACCTACACCGACGAAGGAGACATCGTCCTCGACTTGCGATGGGCAGCGGCAGTACAGCCGTGGCCTGCCGGAATACGGGACGCCGGTTCATCGGCGTGGAGATAGACCTGGGAATTTTTCAGACAGCACTAAACCGTATAACCCATGGCTGACACCCGGGAAATCTGGGTGGATATCAAGAACTATGAAGGAAAGTACAAGATCAGCAACCTCGGGCGTGTCAAGAGTCTGGAACGGCAAGTTTCGCATGACGGTATCACCTGGACACAACCCGAACGTATCATGTGTCATTGGTGTGGGACGACTTCGCTCTATGACTGTGTCCGACTCTACAAGGGCGGTGTCGGAAAGAAGTTCTCCGTGCACCGTCTGGTGGCACAGCACTTCCTGCCCGACTGGAATCCGGGACTGGAGGTGAACCATATCGACGGGAACCGCGACAACAACCGTGCGGATAACCTGGAAATGTGTACGCACCAGCGGAATATGGAACATGCCATAGCGGGTGCCTCAAACGGGATTACGGCGAGAAAAGCGTGAACGCCAAACTGACCAACGGGCAGGCGGAAGAGATACGGGTGAGGTATTCCTCCGGCCAGGCTTCCCAGAACAGCCTGGCAAAACAGTACGGTGTCAGCCGCCAGACGGTAAGCGCGATAATACGATACAAGAAATATATCAGATGAAAGTAACACATATAAGAATCAGGAAAGCAGACGGACCGCTGACGGTCATGGATGCTTTGTGGACAAAGGACTGACAGAAGGCGGCCACGCTTCGCTGCCGGACATAGATGTCGACTATGCCTCCGACCGGCGGCAGGAGATCAAGGATTACCTGGAAGAACGGTACAACGCGGACGGCCGCCAGCGTGTCTTTTCCGCCGGCACCTTTACCACGATGAAACTGAAAGCCGCCTTGAAGGACGTGGCACGCGTACACCGCGTGCCTCACTCCATCGTGAACTATATTACCGCCATGATAGATGACGGCACGGACTGGACAGGACTGTTCAGACAGGCTGCCTTCAACAGAAAACTTCGGGACTTTATCCAGACCTATCCGCTGGTCATCGAGGACGTGCAAGGATTGCTCGGACAGCCCAAAGCGGCCTCCATACACGCCTCGGCCATCGTTGTCACACCGGACACGCGGGACGGCAGGCCCGCCGAATGCTTCGATTTCCTGCCGGTCCGTAAGATGGACGGGGCACTGGTATCGGAGTTCGACGGCTATTCGGTCGATGAGATCGGATTGTTGAAGGAGGATGTGCTGGCGACAAAGGAACTTGCCAAACTGAGTGCCGTCATCGCGTTGGTCAACCGGAATTTCGGGCAGGAACTTACTATCGGGCGTATTACGCAGGATATGCTGGAAGACGGGAAGACTACCGACTGCTCTCGGACGGCAACACGCAGAATGTGTTCCAGTTCTCTTCGCCGGGCATTACCCGGTTTATCCAGGATGTACAGCCGGAGTGTATCGAGGACCTGATCGCCATCAATGCCCTGTACCGTCCCGCCACACTCGACATCGGTGCCACCGATGATTATGTCCGTTTCAGGCGTGGCGAAGTGGCCCCGGTCTATAACTACGGCTGTTATGAAGCAACGAAGAACACTTTCGGAATCATGGTCTACCAGGAGCAGTTCATGTCCGTTGCTCATACGCTCGGGGGATTCGACCTCGGGAAGACCGACTATCTGCGCAAGGCCATAGGAAAGAAGAAAGCCGACCTGATGGCCACGCTGAAGGCGGATTTCATTGCCGGAGCCGTCGGAACGGATGCCCGGACTATGAGGCGGAGGAAATCTGGCACAAGATAGAGGTAGCCGGGAAATATTCGTTCAACCGTTCCCATGCCGCGGCATACGCCTTACAGCCTATTGCGGGGCATGGCTCAAGGCCAATTACCCCTCGGCATTCTACACGGTGGCATTGCAATGGGCGGACGACAAGGAGATTCCTTCGTTGATGGCGGAGATGGAACGCTGCTCGTCGGCCAAGATCGTGCCGCCGGACATCAACCGCTCCGGGACGGAGTTCTTCACCGACTATGCCACCGATGAAATCTTCTGGTCGCTTACCCGTATCAAACAGGTCGGTGTCAAGACAGTGGAATACATCGTCACGGAACGCGACCGGGGCGGGGCATATACCGGTATCGAGAACTTCATCCACCGCATATTCCGTTACAAACTCAAGAAATACAGTTACTGGGACGACCCCGACAACGCGGAAGAGGCCGTGAAAGTCCCCGTGAACGCCCGGCATGTCAAGCACATGATCCTTGCCGGATGCTTCGACCGTATCGAAAAAGTCGGGGCGGTTACCGAACGCTGCGCGCTGCTCGAACGCGCAGCACGGGAACTGGGATTCTCCCTTTCTGAAAAAGACTTCCCGCAGGACATGCGCGGGCGGCATTTCTTCTGGTCGCAGCAGCAGATTGCCGTGTCGGGCATAGGCAGCATCGATTATCGCCGCATCTTCAACAATTCGGAAGCCCGCAGGCAGGTCAAGGGAAAAGCCTCTTACCTGACCCTGGACGAGGTGGCACGGGACGAGAACGACGGCAGGCGTGCGACTGTCTGCGCCACGGTGGTGGATGTAACCGAACATACCTACAAGGACAGGGAGACGGGAAGCCGGAAGCGTTTCGCCAAGCTGACACTCTCCCAGAACAACCGTCTGGCGGAATGTGTATGCTGGAACGACTATTACATGGAACACCACACCGAGATCCAGTCGCTCAAAGACCGGGTGGTCATCCTCACTGCCGTCATCCGTTACAGCGACTACAACGGATGCAATACATTACAGACCTATAGGAACTCATTGTTATTCATTCAATCCTGAAAAGATATGGCACCCAAGACAGAACAGAAGATATATGTAGCATCGGGCTGGACTTCGAGACCGGAGGCTGGACTGCCGTGAATGCGCCTGTACACAGATCGCCCTGCAAGCCGTCCGTTTCGACACATGGCAGGTATTCGACCGCTATCAGGCGTATATCGCCCCTACGGGAAACAGGACGCGGGGCTTCCCCGACGCAAGGTGTTGCGTACCCGCCATGAACAGGCGAAAGAACCGGAATATGTCCCGATGAAGTACGAACAGACGGCATTGGACTATTCCGCATTACCATGGAGATGCTGCGCACACAGGGTGTGGACATGAAGAAAGTCGCCGGAGAAGTCATCGCCTTCGCCAAACGCAGCACCCTCTCGAAGGCTATCAGTGCAAGCCCGTGCTGGTCGGACAGAACATCGCTTTCGATATCGGATTCCTGCAACAGCTGATGAACTATGCCGGACTGGCCGCCGAGTTTGAAAAGACCTTTTCCGGTACCAAGGACTATTACGGCAACTTCCAGCCGCACTACATCGACACGCTTGTCATGGGACGGTTGGCTTTTGCCGCTGATCCGGAGGTTACTTCGTATAAACTGGACTGGTAGCCTCAAAATTGGGGGTGGAACTGGACGATGCCCACGATGCGGCTGCGGATGTGACGGCCACGCTTGACATCCTGGGGGTCTATACCTCCCGTCTGCGCCAGACGGAAGGGGCGGCAATCGCTACACAGAAGAAAGAGAAAACCCGTAAATATTTCAAGATATGAGTATGGACACGAATAAGGAAGCCCAAGGCATTGACCGGGAACAGATTCCCGAGACCATTACATTCCGTACGGCGGACCGGATGACCTACGGGGCGCTGGGCTATGACGGGAACGAACTGATGGCGTTCATATCGGGCTACGACCTGGAAATCAAGTTCAACCTGCGGCTCATCAACTCGCTAGCGGATGCGGAGGCGTGTGCCGATGCGTTGGCCCAGGTATTCTATGACGCATTAATGGAGCAGTTGCTCAATGAAAAGGCGGATTTTGTAAAACCTCCGGGATACAAACCCGCTACTCTTTCAGAAAAGGAAGGAAGAACCGATGTCAGACAAGATAACGAACACGCAGGATAGGCCGGAAGAGAAACCGCTCACGGAGCAGGAGCTGCAATTCTGCAACCTCTATGTGAACGGCGGGCTGGAATATGCCGGACGGCCGAAAAAATGCTTTGTGGAGGTATTCGGTGAGGATACGGTGAAGAACCCGTATGCTTCGGCCAATTACCTGATGAACAAACCGCATGTGCTGGCACATATCAAGGCATTGCTCTCCTCGGAACGGTTCGAGATGGAGACGATGGCTGTAAAGCTGCAGGTGACCGAGACTCTCAAGGCAATCATGGACGAGACGGCCACTTCGGACTATACAGACCGTTTCGGTGTGCCGCTCTCTCCGGCACCGCTCAGGGCCGTGTCGGTCAATGCCGCCAAGGCGCTGATGGATATCTTCCCCATCAGGCACAAGGAGGAGAACCGCCTGCGTATCGAAGGCAGCGACGGCAATGTTATCTTCAATGTAATCGTACCCCAAAATCCTGTAAAAGATGGCGAAGCGGAAACGTAAAATCACTAAGGAAGAAATCGCCTGGTGGGTCTATCTGGCGATGATGATCGCGCTTGTCATCTATGGGTTCCGGGATAGTGCGGCAGCCGAGACTCTGCTGAGGGCTATCAGGGACGCATTCTCACTTTTAATGGAATAAGATATGGAACAACTCAAAGAATTTGTAATGAAGTACTTCAAGATCATTGTCGTGGTACTCTCGTTCTCGCTGACACTGTACATACAGCATGTCAACAACACCGCCCAAATTGCAGAACTGGAAACCAAATGTATCGGTTTGGAAGTGGAAATCAAGAACCAGTATGACCGTATCAACGCCATGAAGCTGGACAAGTCCGTGTTCGAGGCAACCATGATGCAGCTCAACACGGTACAGAATGACCTGCACGAAATCCGTGCCGATATCCGTGAACTTCTCAAATGTCAGGGAACGCACAAGTAAAAACATCATGGAAAGACCAGTTATGAAAAAGAATGCATACGTTACCATCATCGCTTCGCCTGAACTCTCCGAAATGAGGTTGGACGAACTGGTCGGTCGCCGTGGACTGGTCGTTGAAGACCTCCCGCAGAACCGAAAAAAAGAACCGGGGCGGCCTTGTATTGTTGGAAGAAATCTATATGGATGAATTTCTGTGGTTCATCCCCGAAGAATCAGTATCATATGAGTAGATTAAACAGAATACTTCTGGCAACGGTGTTGCTGCTCTGTAGCATCCTCTGGCTGCAGCACCGGCGGACAATACGCCTCACGGAAGAACGCGACCGATTCCGCATGAACAGCACCGCACTGCTTTCCGATGTGAAGCGGATGCAGATCGATTCAGCGACGATGGTCCTCGATGCCAAGGCATTGCGGCTGACTATAGATGAGTATAAAGAGTTCCGTGCCAAGGATGCCGAGACCATCGAAAGGCTAGGCGTGAAAATCAGGAACCTCGAAGTGGCTGCACGGCATGAAGTCGAAGTGAAAGCCCGATAGATGCCGCCATCCGTGACACGCTCATTATCCGTGATACCGTTCCACTGCTGCGGCAGAAGGTGGAGATGGTTACACCGTATATCCAACTTACCGGGTTGATCGAGAACAAACGGCTCAAAGGCGACATCAAAGTTCCGGTAACCCTCAATCAGGCGGTTTGGGTAGAATACAAGGGATGGTGGTTCTGGAAGCGTGTAAAGGCTATCCATCAGTCCATTTCCAGTGACAACCCGTATGTGGAAATCAGGTATTCGGAATATATACGCATACAGTGAAAGAACATGTGTCTTTTATATGTGAAAAGTTCCTGTGACGCCGGTGCGCCAAGGGACTTTTTGCTTTTAGATGTGTTAAAGGCAGATGAATATTCATGCAATGGTTTCCCCGGGATTAGTTTTCAGGTGAAAAATTAAATAACAGATATATTCATGGCAACAATAAAAGTTAAATTCCGTGCCTCTTCCGTCGAGATGAAGGAAGGCTCGCTCTACTATCAAGTGATTCACAACCGTCTGGCAAGACAAGTACATACCGGCTACAAGCTTTTTCCCTCGGAATGGGATGCCGGCATTTCCGAGATCGTGATGGATTCCGGCACGGAAGGGGGGGGCGCAGGAATTACCTGCTCTCCGTGAAGACTGCCCTAGCAGAAAACTTGTCCCGTTTGAGAAGCATCATCGCACAGCAGGGATGTTTTTAGAAAGCCTTTCAAGCTCCCGTCCGTGTTTCGAAACGATAAATATCTATGTATCTGACGCATGTATTGTCTCGTTCATCCATAAACCAAATCGGTTTCCCTTGCGGCATTTTCAAGTCTCTCAAGTAAGACTATTGTTGTCTGTTTTCTTCACTTCTATTCCCTTTCTTGTCGATGTAATACCATTCGTCGCTTTTCCAATAGTGGTATTCTCCGTCCGAACCCGGCACTTCTTTCATTTCTCCCTTGTCGGTTACTTTTGCCTTGCCGTTCTCGAATGGGAAGCCGAAGGCGAAGCGGGGCTTGATGACCGTCCTGCCGCTTTCGTCCGCGTACCCGATACGCCCTCGCTTGTCCACGATACGGTACAATCCCTCGCTGACATAATCGTTGCCATTGTCACATTGAAACACGCCGTAGTGTTTCATGGAACTGCAACCGCATAATAACATTATCACAATTATCGTTGGAATTTTGCTCATTGTCTAAATTTTAAAATATCAGAACCATAAACTATTACCATTCTTCCCGCTCATTGATACACAAAGAAAAGCCAATAGCTATGCCCAAATTAATCAGAAACAGACCAAGCGGCAATAGTAACTGAAGCCAGAAATAGTTTTTATCTTTCCTTTCAGGATACCGGCGGTAATAGGCACGCTCCCTCGCTTTGGTAAAGTACTTCTTTTCAATCTTTGAATACACCTCTACTGTTGCCCAGACCCAACCGACAGACAAAGCTGACGGCAGCCACAACGGTATTACCCAGTATAGGAATCTTATTATAAGAAGCGAAGGGACAACAGCGAAAACCCACAAGAAGATAGCATCCAACGGCATAGACCACCTGTTGTGGATGCGTCGTATGCTACCCGTATAATACAGGTAGTCTATTATACTGAACTTATATTTCCGTCTGAAACCCTTCTTCGCTTTTCGTTTTCGCAAAAATACTGTTTTTGCGGCAGACAAAGGACATCCGGCACATTGTTTTTCGGCATAACGTGGTGATTGAGTGGACGAAAAACATTATTTTTGCGTTCGGAATCACGATTATCGGCTATGGCGAGTAGATTTCTGCAAGTATTATTGTCGGCAACTGTAGTGGCTTTCATTGCCGTAGGGTGTGGCAACAGAGGTTTCAATCCTCCGTCTGACGAGGATATGATTCATAATTTCTATGCCCATGAAGATGCGTTTAATGAAATAACCGAAATTCTGTTGAATTGCCCGTATGGCGACATTTACCCTCCGTTCTATCCAATCGGGAGCGCAACGGATTCATTGTGTTTGTCAAGTCTTGGCAATGAAAAATGCACGCGTCTTGATTCCCTGCTTGCATCGGTGGGTGGTAGGAGATTGTATTTCAAAAGCCGGCATACTTTGTGGCAGATTGAACATGGCGATTTTAGCTCAATTCCTCCCATTGAGGAACTGCCCGACACCATTGTTCCAAGCATCTCTATCATTTACTATTCTGCCGGTTGGTCTGTCGGGCCGAGTGTGGACAAGCAGTATGCTTACAGGTTCGCGGAGGACTCAACCTATGCGGTCAATTGGGAACTGAACGACCTGATTGAGCTTGTTAGGAATGATCCGGATGCACCGGGCGGTATGGCATCAAGACACATTGAGGGCGATTGGTATATTGAATTATGGTATGACAAATGATAATTATGCAATGAAAGTTACCGATATATACGAAGCTATGAACAGCAAGGCGGAAGCGTTTTTCGAGTGGTTGCAGGCTCACCCTAAATACGGGTTGCTGTTTGGTGTCGGGTTGCTTGCCCTATGGCTTGCAGGGTTGCTGTTCCGTTGGAAATGGGCATGTGAGTGGCAGTTTCATGGAAAGCTATGGTTCTTTGATGATTGCAAACCCGAAACACGCCGACGGATTAAGATAGTGCTGGTCAGCGTTCTGATTATCCTCATATTGGTCGATTTCTTTGTATGGAGGTGAGAGCATGGATAAGGACAATCGCAAATACCGGTTCTGCTTCATCGACTATATGTGGTATGTAGCCGAAAAATGGAGCGAGCGAGAGCATAACAATCTCAATGGGAGAATGTTGCTTTTCCTATGCTGGCTGTTTGCCATAACCATACCGCTTGGAATACCGCTACTATTTCGCCTTTTCAGTTGGATAATTGCTTTTGCCATAGTAATGATTCTTTGCTTTCTTCCCGACTTATTTTGCCAGCTCCGTTACACAGCCGGGCGGCGTGAAGCGCTCCGTAAATATTACGGAAAGATGAAACACTCCGGCAGGAAGCTCGCCAAAATAGTCCTTATCTCATCGCCCTGACCGTAGCGAATTTCCCACTAATGTTTCACTTCGGATTTATACATTGGGCATGACAATGCCTGCCACTACCGCCACTGCAATGACAACGGCATAGTACACCTCTATCGCCTTTTTCCAATATAGAGGACGCAAATCAAGTTCTTCTCGGATTTCCATTCTCCAATCAGAAGGTTTGAACTGAAATCCGGAGATGCACCATGCTGCGACAACCGCCCATCCGATCAATATGCCGGTAACTATTTTCTGACCGTTATTCGGGTCGTCTTTTAGCGTAAGTAATGCCACCAAAATTAATGAGAGATAGGGAAGTCCAATTATCCCACCAGCCCGACGCTCCACCCAATCATGCCCCCCTTTCCTTCGCAGCATATCGTAGGCAAGGATGTATGCGGTTTTATGTATCATGCAATCAAGCGAAATAAATGAGGTCTTCCTGTTTCTGCTCTTTTCATACTTTTGTAGGTTTTAAAATTCCGTATCTTCCGTCCATTCCAGAGAGTCCACCGGACAAAGCCCGGTGTTTCTCACCTCGTACCACCGGTCAGCAGTACCTTATGCTGTCCGGCGTATATCCCTTGACCCATGTACATTCGACAAACTTCTGGCTGCCGTCTTGGATTTCATCAAAGGTGGCATGGTTCAATAGCCCTACACGGAACTCTCCTCCCATATCTTCCTCCCTTACCTGCATGACATAGACCGGTTGCCCGTATCGGGATGTGCGACCGTCCTGATTAATCAGATATTGCAAGGCTTCGCTGGTACTTCCTGACGGGCTCCTACCGTGATATGCAGCGCAAGGTAATCCCTCCACCTTTGCGGAACTTCCGTCCGTGTGTTCTCCACCGGCTCCGCCTTGCGCCCGTCTATCCGCATCAGTGTGCTTGGCAACAGGTACATTTCGGCAATCATCAGAAAGCGAGGGAGAACAGGAAGAAGTAACATCTGAAGGGGCTGAACCTGCGTCCCTCATAGTGCTGCATGACCGCTTCCCTTCGTGAAAACGGGTATATCCGACCATTCGATAGATAGTGGAGAATTGCGACGATTCCGGCTATCATGGCGACTGTAAACCACTCAAATACCGTGGAGTCGAAAAGGAAATGAGCGGTTGTAAGGAAGATCGGCTCATAGATAAATATCATGATGCAAAGCATCAGCATGGACTCCCCGTCGGGCGTCTTGGCTCGCCCTTGTAATGCCTCTGTGCCATTTCTCCCAACCAGAACAGGTAGTCGAAGAAATAATAGCGCCGTTGTCGTTCTTGCTCCTTATAGTCCCGTTTCTTCATTCTAAATATAATATTTGGTGCTAACCGACCTTTAGGGGAGGTTACGCCGTTTGCTATCTACCGTTGTTTGATTTCTTTCGTTTAATATGTCTTTGATTAATTCCGGTACAGAAACAAAACGTACCGAAAGGTGGAAACCGGATTTATTTCGGTACGCTTCCCCGATCGGCACAAAAAACACGCAAAAAACGAAAAATACTACTTTTAGTATTTTAGTATATTAGTTTTTGACTATATTTGCGGACATGACAACCATTTAAAAAACTGAATTTATGAGCAAAGCAAAAGTAATCTCCGTATTGAATCACAAAGGGGGAGTAGGAAAGACTACAACCACGATCAACCTGGGCGGCGCGTTACGTCAAAAAGGGTACAAGGTTCTTTTGATCGACCTTGACGGACAAGCCAACCTGACTGAATCGCTGGGCTTCTCTGCGGAGCTTCCCCAAACGATCTACGGTGCGATGAAAGGCGAATACGACCTGCCGATCTACGAGCATAAGGACGGCCTTAGCGTCGTTCCCTCCTGCCTGGATCTCTCGGCCGTTGAAACGGAGTTAATCAACGAGGCCGGGCGGGAACTTATCTTAGCCCACCTTATCAAGGGCCAAAAGGAGAAATTCGATTATATCCTGATCGACTGTCCCCCCTCGCTGTCGCTGCTCACGCTTAACGCACTGACGGCCTCGGATCGGCTGATTATCCCGGTTCAGGCTCAATTCCTGGCAATGCGTGGAATGGCCAAACTTATGCAGGTCGTCCACAAGGTGCAGCAACGTTTGAACTCGGATCTTTCGATAGCCGGGGTTCTGATAACCCAGTACGACGGAAGAAAGAACCTGAACAAGAGCGTTTCGGAACTGGTACAGGAAACATTCCAGGGCAAAGTGTTCAGCACCCATATACGCAACTCCATTGCGCTGGCCGAAGCCCCGACACAAGGGCAGGATATTTTTCACTATGCCCCCAAATCTGCCGGGGCAGAGGACTACGAAAAGGTATGTAACGAACTGCTAACAGAAATAAAGTAACCATATGGCAAAGAAGAACGATTTAAAAAACAGTATGTCGGCCGGGCTGACCGGGGGATTAGACAGCCTGATCCAATCCACGGCCGGGCAAAAAGAGGCTCAAAAGCCGAAGAAAGCGAAAACCGTGCATTGTAATTTTGTCATGGACGAAACCTATCACCAGAACTTAAAGCTGATCGCGATCCGCAAAGGCGATTCGCTAAAATCGGTATTGCAAGAGGCTATATCTGACTACTTGGATAAAAACAGTTCCCTGCTATAACAGCGTATCGGGAATATACAGGGCAAACACTCCACAAAAGAAATTCTCCAGGAAAAAGGTACGCAAAAAGCACCCCTACACATCAAAAAGTATATTGAAAATGCGATTCCCTATAAAGAACCCGTTGGCGGGATTAATCTTGCGTATGTTTAACCTGCCAACGGGTACGATATTAATTAAACGTTTACGTCTTTTGCCGCATTAACCCAGCCTGTTGTCTCTGCATCAAACTGGATCGGATTCAACACAGCCTCTCCCTGATCAGTATAACCACCACCGAAAATCAACGTGTAGATATGACGCTTGCCCTGTTCCCATGTATCTCCGAACGGAACATAAATTGTTTTGTATTCGCTTGCTGAACCCAACAGATAAGCTCCGGACTGCCGGATTTTGCAGGCGATCTCCAGATAACATTGCTTCGCATCGTCGGCACCCTTCTTGGTTTTGCTGGCTCCGGAAACAGTCCAAGCAGTCAGCTCCTGTGGTATATTCAGCATAGGAGTATTTGTGGTAATATCGGTAGCTTCGGTATTGCTATTGACCGTGATGTTTGCGTTTTTCACTACGGTAAATGCGTGTGGAAATGCTAAATCAGATGAACTCCAACTTCCCGTTCCATCGGCTGCCGCAGGCAATGTGAAGGCGCCGGCAAATTTGAAATTATGAATCTTGATCACGTCGATGTCCACCTGCATGTTATCGTATTGGGTCTTTGCTTTGAATACGACCTGTGACAGAATATGTTTGAAATTAAATTTCACTATTCCGTTGTTCATGTCTTTTGTCTGGCCTTTGGCCATGGCATACATCACGTCGTAGTTTGCATGAGTACCGGCTCCATACTCATCCATGCAGGTATAACTTATCTTTTGGACATCCTTGGTGGCTTCCCAACTATAAAACACCATCATGTCTTCACTAACCGTTCCGGGATTGAACGCGTAAAAGTCCAAAGCCTCGGTAGGCCAATAACGAAGGTCGCTCGCATTGTCATAATCCCACTTACCATTTTTGTACACGATCTTCACTCCGTCATGTTCAAATTCCGTGTCGTTCTTTCCCATGAAGCAGTACCATCCGCCGTAAAAGCGAACACGTCGAAATCGGTGTTCTTCAAGTTGGTGTTGGTAGTAGGGGTAGCCCTCGTTTCCGCCGCATTACTTAACACGTTAAAACCAATCGCATTTCGTGAGGAGGTTTCCACATTCGCAATCTCCTCTTCTGAGCAACTCATCAGTAGTACTCCAAAGATTGCCCAAAGCATTACTGTACTTTTTTTCATAAAATGAATAAAATTGTTAATAAATATAATTAATAAAACTCGATTACAACACTATATCCACATTCACATCATCCCAATCATCAACGTCCACATCAAATCCCGGACCGCCACTTCCCGGCTCGATGGTACCTCATAATCAAAATTCAACACCAGATGCACATCACCGATATGCCCCGCTACCGGGACATCATGCACTTGGTCGCTCACGTCCTGTTCCAATACAGACATGCTGCCTGAACGGTTCTTGAGATACAGCCGGAAAACATTGGGCTCTCCTTCAAGTGCGGAATGTCCAAACGTATAGAATCCGCCTATAATCTGATTCCGTGAAACCATTCCATCAAAGAGCAGGCTCTCCGAAAGATCGGCGGGCAAACTGTCGCCGGACATGTTAAGCGAGCCGGACATGCCGGAAAGAGCGGCCCGCAAATCCGCCACCCTGTCCAGTCCCCGAATTCCGTTCACCTCATACGTGTAGTGACATACCATGTTTACGGGAGTTAGCCGTATTATCTTCGTGCTTCCTTCCGGAATGTCCTTGAGGATAACTCTGTCTATATGGTCGCCACACAGCCAGGGTGGGGTGACGGCCATTGTCTGGTTATCCGGCGACCGAACATCACGCGTATCGGCAGTAAAAAGCGTGTAACTGCCGTTTTCTTTCCAAACCATCCCGTCGGTATCGTAGTTGAAGCAAATTACCCGGTAATCATTCTCGGGGAGCTCCACTTCCCCATCCTCTCCTCCGGGGAAATCAAATATCCACGTGTTGCTTTCATCATCGGTCGGATAAAATACGACCTCATGCCTTCAGGCTTGTCATGATTGGAAATCTTGGTCCAGTCGAATACTACCCGCACCGTGGCAAAGTGCGGATGATCGTAACATAAATCCTTATGCTCACAAGCCGTCAGTCCCATCCATAAAAATATGAACACCAGACTAAAGCGTATCAGTATCACTGCCTGCCTCCTTTCTTCCGGCTATAATTCCCCCGCCCGATCAACCACACCAAAGAGATACCCGCCTTGGTCGGGCCGAACCAGCAGCGTTTTTTAGTGGTCTGCCATACATAGTGACCGTCCAAAGGGATGTACTCCTTGTACAATCCTCCAAGGTAGCCGATTCCCAACGTGAAATCCACATTGAACCGATGTCCCACAGGTAACGAGTAGCCGTAAGCCACGCCTCCCCCGTAACTCCATTTATCCCCCAAGTAACCTTTCCCACCCAATTCGAAATCATAGGTGACGATCTGCCCGTACAATCCGACATGATGCCCGGAAAACGGTTTTTCCACCGCTCTCCGACCGAACCAGCGGCGCAACTCCACATCTCCCCCATAGATACGCCAATAATTATGCTTCCGATCACTTTTCCACCAGGCATACATCCAATTCCCGGCCACAGACCAGTTCTTCCCCAAACAGAACTCAACCCCGATGTCAGGTATCAAAACAGCGTCATAAAGCAAGTTTGTTTTCACCGCCATGCAAAACGGCCGTTTCTTTACCGGAGCTATGACGGTAACGGTATCACGGATGCACAACGTATCACGTGTATGTATATATACCGTATCTCTGACGGGATTTATCGGATCACTATCATAGCATATTTTCACCATCGACGAACGAAGTTTCGGAAAATGGAATTTATACAAATATGAGTATGGCCTCCCCCCTTTCAGTCTTTTCAGTTCTCCCCCCCAATAAGGGCTATCCTGGTTTTCCAAACGTACGATCTTCTCCAACAAACGAAGGACATCCTCCCTCTCCGGAACATTCACATCCGCTCTCACCATCGTTATAAGTCCGTTCCAGTCGCTTCCCGAAAAATGAAAATCCCTCTCCAATACCGGAATCTTTATATAAGGTGATATATACCGCCACAAAACCTCTGCTCGTTTTTCAGACAGCCTTCCATTCAACAGCCCCCCTCCTTCCGGGGAAGCTCCTCCTATTATTTGAATTTTCCTGATAAGACGGACGGAGTCGTTCAATGCGGAACAGATTTTAGCAAACCGCTCCATCTCGTTCCCATTGTCAAGTAAACATGTATCTATATTTACCTTTCCTTGATGAAAATAGATCCTTACCGAATCACGCTTCTCCTGAGCGGATATTTCTCCGCTTATACTCAACACGAGCACGAACAATACACATTTAATATAAAAAAACATCTTTTCGTCATTTAATCATTTGTTAATATGACAATCCAAACCCAGGCTTTTACACCCCCTGAATTTCAACCGCTAAAGATATGCACCTATAAACCAACCTCCAAAGCAAAAAACAAGTATTTTAAACTTATAAATACTTAAAAAGACAACCACACAACAGCTACAACACTTACCACAGCAGCCAATCACGCTTACACAACAATTAAAAACACTTAACATCATAAAGAAAAGTACTTAAACATACAAAAAAAAAACAGTTATTTTTGCAGGAAACATTATACTTAATAACACTTAAAACAATAAAACACATGAAATTCAGCACAAAAGCCGCTACTTTTCTAAGTTCAATAAAAACTCAAACTTACGACAAAAAAGAAAGCGAAATGATAATAACGTATCAACAAAAACGTGTCTTTCATCTATCCCTGCTCATGCTGGCCTTATGCGCACCCATATACATATATTCAGTTCCATTTCCCAATGAACAGTTTTATTATATTAACAGCGTATTATTCCTGTTTATCATTATGTGCACTCTCGCTTATTTTAAAAAGAGAGTAAATCTGACCACGACCTTTTCCATTATACTGATAGCCATACATATCGAGATTTTTATCGAAATAATTTATTGCTCAATATGTAGCGGATATGAATATAGTTATCAAAGAGCATTGATAATGAGTAACATTACTATCTCTCTCTTATTTACCATGCTTTCCATCTGTGCCTATATGAGTAATATCTCCATCCTATTGTCCTCCCTTACCATAGCTTCCTATACAATCTGCACACTTATCACCGACGAACCGTTCCTATACAGTTATCTGCCTTTGATCATCATCATATACACCATGATCCCCTTATTAGGAAGATCCTTACACAGTAATATCAGCAGCTTGCTAAAAAGTAGCAACTTGCTAAAAGAGGAAGAGGAAATGCTTTTGAAACGTCTCCAAATGAAAAAGGAAGAACTATTCGCGTTCGCCGAGTTGTTAAGCGAGAATAACCCGGAAGAAAAGACAAGCTCCCTGTTAAACATAATAGGGGAACAATCCAAAGAAAATCTTTTTACAGCCCTTGCCGCATACCAGAAAAAGGAAAAAAGTAAACTTGATACAATCAGGAGAATATATCCCAATTTATCCCCGTCCGAATTAAACATCTGCCGTTTAATACTGCAAGACAAGACCGTCAGCCAAATATGCGAATTATTACATCGGAGTAGCGGAAACATAACCAGCCAACGAGCGAACATACGTGCCAAACTCGGACTGAAAAAAAGCGACAATTTAAAAGAAGCATTACAAGAACGCATGAGGCTGTATGAAGAAGAACACCGGCAAGAGGACTTTTCAGCCATGCGTTAGGGATTGCAGAGTAAAGCCCACAGCCTTTAGGCGAGGACTTGCAACGGAAAGCCTGACCGTCCCACAGGAACGCCCAAAAGAAAAAGAATCCCCCGAACATTCATCCGGGGGACATCCAAGCCGTCACATCAATTATAATACAGATTCAGATCATCCGTGCCAATCTCCTTTCCGTCCCGGAAAACAAGGCGTGATAGACATACCGGCCAACATACGCATCATACTTATCAATCAGTTCTAACGGTATGACCGGCATGGGAAAAGGATACACCTATATTGCATATAGCGGAAAATTTGTAAGATTACCCTGTACTTTATAAGGCAACATAGAAAATCTCTCCGCATGCAATTCCGGTCTTTTTCCCAGTAATGCTGTCAACGAATTGGCCCGGACATTCCCTTCGGCCTTCACTTCTATCGGCACCATTTGGGCATTACGTTGAATAACAAAATCCAACTCAAGACGCGAATTGTCTGTGTTATGGTAATAAATCGGTGACACGCCCTTACTTTTCATCTGCTGCAATACATACTGTTCAGTCATTCCTCCTTGTATTCCTTAAATATGTCGTTTTTAATCAAGACTTGGGCCGGATCTGTCTTGACCATAGCACCCATAAGCCCCAAATCAACCATATAGAGTTTGAAAGCCGACAGGTCTTCATAAATATCAAGCGGAAGCTCCGGTTTGGTACATCGAGGCACTTTATACAACAACCCGGCATTTACAAGCCATTGAATGGCCATCTCAAAATCATTGGCTCTGGCACCTTTTCGCAAAGCTCCGTAAATGAATTTCTTGTTTTCTTTAAATAATTGGGAAGGAATGCTGTTCCATACCATTCGGACACGCGGAACCTGTTCTTTGGGCGCATGTTTTGAGAAGTCAAGATCATAGCTTGCAAAATCTCCGACTGTATTCTTCTGACTTCCAGCAAGGAATCCGTTTCTACATATTTGAGTACAACTTCCGGCATACCACCTACATAATAATATTGCCGAAGGAGATCCGTATATTTGTCATGCAGGAGGCTTATCGTTTCAAAATCCCCACTCATAAGCAATTTACAAGCTTCTTCTTCTCCCTTGGCGACAAGAAACTCTTCAAGTTCATAGGAAATATATTGATGACATTTACCTTCCCTACGGGATAAGACACATCCTGATGAAGGGATATCCCCAAAAGTGAACCTGCCACAGCTATATGATACTCCGGAACCTCCTCTTTAAAATACTTCAAAGATTCCAGTGCTTCCGGGATATCTTGTATCTCATCAAGGATAATAAGCGTATCACCCGGAGTAATGTCAACGGAAGTCATCGCACGCAGCCCCCGTAAAATTCTGTCAACATTGAAATCCTGAGAAAAAAGCTGGCGTGCAAGGTTATTCTTACGGCATACCACATAAGCCTCTTTTTTGTATTCAAGTTTGGCAAACTCATGGAGCAGCCATGTTTTCCCAACTTGTCGGGCACCATTTAAAATCAGAGGTTTTCTATCCTCACGGTTTTTCCATTCTATAAGTTGTTGCAAAACAAATCTTTTCATCTACAAACAGCATTTTTATACATGTAAAAACAGCGTATAATACATTTATCCGCACTTATTTAAAGCACAAATATACTAAAATAAACAGATAATAGAAGCAATCTTATACATTTTTCCGCACTTTAATCAACTCCAATGGAAAGCAGTAGCCAATTTAGGATTGCCTTCTCCACGCTCGATGGCCACCAGCGTATTGATGCCCACGCCCGCCAGTTCGGAGAAGTTCCAGCTGATTGACCTTCAAACTCTTCCTGCACTCTTTAATCATCTTTCCTAGCTCTTTCATATTCACAACACATTGTGATTTTAGTCAGTTTTCATCCTAGTTCAAAGAAAAAAACAGCCGATAAAGCAACTATAATCATTGTATTCATATAGATTAACATCATATATTCAAGTTAATCTATATATTTACATGGATTATTTGTATATTTGCAAAAAAGGAACAACCATGTGGAATGAAATGAGCAATCCAGCTGTGCTGATGAGAATCGGCCAGCGCATCAAAGAGACACGTATCAGGCAGCATATCACGCAGGAAGAACTGGCAACGGCTTCCGGTGTAAGCCCCTTGACCGTTGCGAACATCGAGAAGGGCAAATCGGTATCGCTGCTGTTGTTCATCAGCGTACTCCGCTCGCTCGGCCTGCTGGAGAACCTGGAGCAACTGGTACCGGAAATCCGGGTCAGCCCGATAGAGCTCAAAAAACTGCAAGGAAAGAAACGCTACCGTGTACGCCATTTAAAACAAGATAACCATGAATGATTTGATAGTAGATGTAAAGCTATGGGGAGAAAGCGTAGGCTCTCTCTATTGGGAAAAGGAAAGCAATGCCGCCTTGTTCGACTATGAACGGAAGTTCATCCGCTCCGGTCTTGACATTTCTCCCATCATCATGCCCATCAGCCAGTACAGGAACACCCCCTACCGGTTCCTTGAAAACCGTACCGACTGTTTCAAGGGGTTGCCCGGCCTGTTTGCCGATTCACTGCCGGACACTTTCGGAAACCAGATCATCAATGAATGGTTTGCCAGCAAGGGATTGTCCGGAGAAGAGATTACCCCTTTAGACAGGCTTTGCTATGTAGGCAAACGTGGCATGGGCGCACTGGAGTTTGAGCCGTCCTCGCCAATCAACGGCATGAACGAATCATCAGTGCTCCATATCGAGGAACTGACGGAGCTTGCCAAATCCGTATTCACGGACAGAATGGCTTTTCAGGTCCAACTGCGCCAGGAAGGAAGAAACATTCTGGATATACTGAAAGTGGGAACATCTGCCGGAGGTGCCAAGCCCAAGGCCATCATCGCCTACAACGATATTACCGGAGAGGTACGCTCCGGACAGGTAAAAGCTCCTGAAGGATTCGGATATTGGCTGTTGAAATTTGATGGCGGCAAATACAGCGAACACACGCAGATAACGGACAATCCACAAGGAATAGGAAATATCGAATATGCCTATCACCGGATGGCAAAAGCCTGCGGTATCGATATGATGGAATGCCGGTTACTTCAGGAAAAAGAGTCATATCACTTTATGACACGCCGTTTTGACCGTATGAAAGACGGAGAGAAAATCCATGTACAGACATTGGCCGGGCTTGCCCACTATGACCGTGACCAACGCCATTCATACGAAGAGATATTCCGTATCATGCGGCAGATGAACCTCCCTTATCCAGATCAGGAGGAACTATACCGAAGAATGGTGTTCAACGTCATGAGCCGTAACCATGATGACCATAGCAAGAACTTCTCTTTCCTGATGGATAGACAAGGGAAATGGAAACTGGCCCCGGCATACGACCTCTGCTACTCATACACACCGGGCGGCAAATGGACGAACCGCCACCAACTGTCACTCAACGGCAAACAAGACAATTTCACGATGGAAGATCTGCAAAAGGTAGGTGAGAACATGGGCATCCGGGAACACAAACAGATTATCGAAAAGGTACAGGAAACCGTATCGTATTGGCATGAGACTGCAAGGATTGCGGGGTCAAGCCGGAACACGCCGATTTTATCGGAAAAAACCTGCTCTTGTTCGGCAAGCAACTGCATACCATCCAAATGCCGGACATTGCCAACGAACAAGAGCAGGCTTTCATGAAGGCTATGCGAAATGATGACTTCAACGCCATCCTGGAACTGAAGATGAGAGGATATCAGCCATCGGAGAACGTACTGAAAAGCCTCCAGCCGGATATATCCGCCACCAACTTCATCGCTGCCGCCAAAATCTTCCAAATGGAAGGGATGCTAAAAAGCCTTCAGGACATAAAGCCTGTGCAAAGCCCGATTATAGGCGGCAATAAGCGTAGCATGGAATTGGGGGATTAACACACAAACGGCATCCTGTACCATTCAATATAATAGTAAATATATTAATTGTTATCTATCATATTTTGATTTAACAGTTAATATATTTACCTTTGCGATATGACAACGAATCACATCACCCAAGCCATGGCCAATCCGGAAATCATAGCGGAACTGGGCAGGCGATTTAAGGAATACAGGCTAACCTATAGGTTCACACGTGTCCACTAAAAATCATTAACACTTCCCTTAACTAATAGTTCTATAGCTATTTGCAGCTATTGCCCCATCTGAGTTTATGAGCCTTTTTTTACGGCACACAACAAGAAGGAAGGAGGGATTGAGAAAAGTTTTGGACGACAAAAAATGTTGGGGACAGTGAAGCCGTCCGGCGTTATTTTTTTCGGTACAAAGGGCGAAGACCGGAACTCTTTCATATCCATCCACCGAAATAAATTTGCCGTTCAAAAACAAAGGGTCTCAGATGGAGCTATGAAAAAGCACACAAGGGGAGGCAGAAAACAAGGAAAAGGGAAGAACGGAAATAAAAAAAAGTAAAGTCCAACAGACAGAACAATAAACAAAAGCATAAATATTAGGCAAAATTGTCCCGATAAAAGAATTATAACATGACTATTGAAGATGAAATCCTCCAATACCTGCACTATCATCCTCTATCAAACAGGGTTGAGATAACGCTTGGGATAACCAATCCTCCCAGTGGCAGGATTGTAAAAAGACTACTGGCCGATGCCGTAACCAAAGGAATGATAGAAGTACTCTAACAATAGTAGTGCCACTATATTATAAGCAGCACTGCAATTGTTCCTTACCCCAGCAAATGCACCTCCTGTAACCTCACCAATCCCAAATACATCTTCAAGAACACCTCCTGATACACCTTCAGATCCGGGAAATAGACGAAAGACTTCCGGGAAAAAGAGAGACATGTGAATGGCCGTTCATTTGGAACCTCCATTTCCGGATAGCGTTTCTTCGCCTGGTCAACCGCCATCTTGTTAAGTGAAGCCACGAAGTTGGCCTGGCGTATCGGATTCCATTTCGGGGTTTCAAGAATCATCATCCCATCTTTCCGCTCAGGAATAACCAAATATTCATCCTGCACGTTACGGGCGTAATAGCACACAAAAGACAAGGCCTCATAGACATTATCCCCTACATGAATACCGATAACCCGTTCTTCAGCCGGTGTACCAGCAAAGCATTCCGCAATCTGCTTCATGGCATACCCATGCAACAAGGCAGCATTAGAAGCCAACAGATAAGCCGGTGCGGTACGCTCTCCTCCCCTATCAATGGCAGCAAAGAGAGAAGGACTCCAACAGAGATGGATGATCTTTCCTTTCTCTTTCTCACGAAGGGAAGCGACACATAACCGGTTGTCAAAGACCAAACGGGCTTTTTTCGTTTCCGGATGGAACTGGAACACGTTCCGTACCCTGTCCGGCTTATGGATATCCATCATCAGATAGCCTTGCCACCCGGACACATGTTTTGTCTTTAAAGTTGTTTCGCTTTCCTCCACATCAAAGAGATAAGACAAGAGCTTTTCCCGCTTGCAACATACGGAAAGAGAAAACTCATCCTGTTCTTTCATCTGCTGCATATCCAATGAAAGGAGAAAAGCCAATTGCCAAGGAGTAAGCTCGGAAAAGCCATGTAATTCGATACAAGAGAACGAACCTTTCTCCGGTGAATAAATGGCATACCCTCGGTCATCAATCTCATATTTCAACATGAAATCCCCTTGTTCGACGGGAAGATAATTCTGTAAAACGGTCTGATAATTCATAAAGAAATATATTATATTAAGTTAGTATTCATAAAGAGAAATCGGGGCCACTCTTGCGTTTCCGTTTCTTTTTGGACGGTATGAGATCATCCTCTTGCGACTTCTTCCCGCTGCCGGTAATGTCAAGATCCGGAATGGCCGTAACTCCCCTACCCTGCATATAGAAAGCCTCACGATCCACCCGCTCACGGAACTCCCCTACCCTATTAATATGTGACGAGAGACCGACTGCCACGCCATCGAAAAGCTTCTGTATATTCTGATAAGTGAGCTTACGGGAAAGATCCGCACCTTTAAAGAGATGAGCATTTTCCACGTTTTCCATATAGAGAGAAATCCCATATGCGCCTTTGCCGTTTACATGCTCCGTCACCCGAATCGATTCTTCCGCCAAGTTCTTCTTGAAATCCTCATATCCGGAAGAAGCGTTCAAAGCCTTAAACACGTGGTCATAGAGATAATGCTTCTGTTCATCGGCACTCATGCCATGCCCATCAAAACGGATATTACCGAAGCGATATTTCTGAGGAAGCGAAACGTCCTTCAGGTAAAAGCCTGAATCCTTGATGCCATAGACATAATAGGATTTGTCCTTCTTGGTGACCAGACGCATATACAATCCTTCTTGTTCCAGGTTCCTTCGGAAATCGGATGTACTTTCGGAAAAAGAGTAGATGCGGTCAAGCTGTTGTAACAGTTCATCCTTGAACAAGGGGTTGAAAAAACCTCCTTTTTCCAGCAATGCGAAAAGGTTGTCATAGCTTTCATCCCCCAACAGGACACGCCATTCTTCATTGGCCAGTTTCATTTCTTGCAAGGGTTTATCCAAAGACCAGTATGTATCGGATTGTTCTAGGACAGCCGATACCTTATCCTTGTAATTATAACTACGCATGGCTTTCTTCAAGGCCGCATCGAAATAATAGTTACGGTATTGCGCCTCTCCCAACGTGGTTCTCTTGCCTCCTTCCCTTTCCAAAGGCAACAGACCGTACTTCTGCTCCAGTTCCCTTGAGATCTTTTCGGAACGGCTGTAATTATTCCCGGAAGGAATGCTTTTGCCTTCTTCATCAATCGTGGTCAGCAGCACATGCACATGGCTGTGTGCCTTGTCGGTATTCAGGACAACGGCATAACAGGACTTTCCGTACCCCATCCTCTCGATATATTCCCCGGCAAGAGAAAGCCACTGTTCATCGGAAAGGCTTTCTCCCGGATAGAGGCTCAGAATAAATTCCGCATAAGGTAGTTTCACCCGGTCATTCAACTGGGAGATAAGTTCCATGTAGGCTGGCATGGCGGCCAGTTCGTCACCGGTGGAGGTGCAAAGCACTTTTCCGTTTCCTTCCTTGACCTTGGAAAGCTGGTATTCGATTTTCCGGCTCATGGACAGGTGGGATGAGAAAGAAGGCTGTATCTCGGCTATCATAACAATTTCCGGTTAATGGTTTCTACATCCGAAAGGTATTGGTTAATCCGATCCAATGAATACAATATATTTTCATCGGACGGAAGCGTATTGATATGTTTGGCAAGCTGGTTGATATTGGCTCCTATTTTACGAAGTTCATATATCATTTGCACATCGGTTTTCGACATGCTTCTGCCTTTCAAGGCAGACTCTCTGATAAAGGAAGAAAGGGATTTTCCCTCTTCCTTTGAACGTTGAAGAAGCTGTTCTTTCTCGGCTTCCGTCAAGCGGATCTTTATACTTATATCTCGATTCTCTTTCATATATACAGAGTATGTGAGTGTAACGAACATTGGTCGGCAGCTCGGCTGTCGCAAGGGTTTTTGTACCCACAAAAACATACCTTGCATTAGCAAAGATATACAATAATACTCAGCTGTGAAATAAAACCAAACAAAAGTCTTGATTTCTTAATCCTGATTAACCGCGCACTTTGTTACAAAGCAACTACGCACATTGTAACAAGCAAACGAAAAGCCATTAGTTACAAAATACATAATTACTAATTATATTATTACAAAGTATGAACATACATACTTAACTATAATATTAATTACATACATAATTATATTCATATTTATATGTGTAAATACTTATATAATTAAGTAAATAAGTGTGTAATAAATTAATTATAAAAGTATGCAATTATTTAATTTATTATTTATATATTTGCGCACATACTTAAAAACGTACATTATGGGACAAATATTACCAGGAGTAGTCGTAGCTTTTGAGAATCCCAAGGGCGGGGTAGGAAAGTCCACATTGACAGCTTTGTTTGCAGGTTATATTCATTCGCAGTCAAACGAAGAGGGTGGCTTATCCATTGCCGTGGTGGATATCGACGACATGCAGAACACTATCGGAAAATTACGTGAGGACGAAGCCGAGGACGGAATCATGAAAAAGGAAGAAGAATATGAGGTTATCAATATCTCTTCCTCAGAGTTCATCAACCAACTGGATTTCCTTCAGGACAATTACGACATTATACTTGTCGATTTTCCGGGTAACCTGAAACAAAACGGTGTAGTTGAAACGCTGCACTTCGTTGACGTGATCATCATTCCCTTCGAACCGAACCAGACCGATTTAAGACCTACATTGACCTTTTACTATAACATCTATGAAGGGATTATTGAAAGCCGTCGAAAGATTGGTAAAAAGACTACCATGCGTGGTGTTATGAACCGTGTTCTTCCGAATGTGCTGGAGTTCAAAGAAATTTTGAAAAATAAAAAAACCTTGCCTTTCGAGTTGATGCAAAACTACATCAAGGATTCAAGGGTTGACTATCAACGCAATTTAAGTAGCTGAGTAAAGCGTACCATCATCTGTGATGCGTTCTGTGAAGAGGTATTGGAATTAATCTGTAACCATATAGGAGAATAAAGCTATGGCAACCAACAAAGAAAGGACATCATCAGCCGCCATGAGAAAACTCTTGCTGCAAAGCGCCAGTAAGAAAGAGCAGGAAATCCAGCAGATCGGAAGTGTTGCGGAAAGCACCATTCCCCAACCTGCGATTGAGCAGCCCATCCATGAAGAGGTGAAAGAATCGGCTCCGGTCACAGAAACCGTCCAAGAACCTCAGCCGGAACAAATGGAAAAGCCGGAATCCAAACCTTCCGTGCAGTCTTCTCCAAAAACAGAAGAAAGCAAAGTCTGCGGAAAAAAATTCTCGGAATATCTGGAAGAGCGAAAATTAAAGAATACCGAAGTAATCCGGATATCCAGCGAAACCCACAGAAAGCTGAAGCAGATTGCTATGGCCACGGGATTAGGAATGCACAATATCGCCAACAACATTCTTGAAGACGTATTAACCAGCCATAACAAGGAGATTCAAGCGATACTGAAGAAGTATATGAGCATCTGATTCTACTTTCGGAAAAATATATATACGCCTGTTCGACTGCATTTGTCGGGCAGGCGTTATTTTTGCACGCCATTTTAGTGAAGGCCGGCATTGAACCGGGACACTTTTACACAACTGCGGAAAAATCCCTTTGCCTATTATCCTGGACAATATGTTAAAGAATTCAAACTTCTACTTGTTTCCACCTCAAAATTTTTTCCGAAAGTAAGAATACGGTAACAAAATCATTTCTTCGTTTTATTTAGGTTTTTAGGGATTTAAGTATTTGTGGGACACTTTTACACAACTAATAAGGGAGGTTTTCCGTATAATCAACTATATTATTGCAAGTTAGCACTTACTGGCATCTTCTCGTAACCGGGACACTTCTGCACAACTAACCGACTATTCGGGACACTTCTGCACAACTGAACAGGAAAGTCGGGATACTTTTACACAACTAGAATCTGCATTCGGGACACTTTTACACAACTAAATCAGGAATCCGGGACACTTCTGCACAACTAAACCGGCCATTCGGGACACTTTTACACAACTGGGGGATCGGAAACAGCCGTAGTCGGGACACTTTTACACAACTAAATCAAGAAACAGCACGAAAAAAATGCTTTGGAATCTTCATTTATAGGGAGTTAGATTCACTATCTCCGTAAAAAAACGTATCTTTGCATCAGTAAACAACAAGTGTCCGCCTATGAAGGAAAGTAATACACAAAAAGAGTTGAGCAGAGTCCCCAGGACTCTCAGCGAGTCTTCCAACACGAAAGTATTGGAAGTTCTATTTGATGCAGGCGGCACTGTCATGTCTGACATTATCATTTACGTGGCATCTTCACAAATGAAAGATCTGTTCGGCGACTGCTGGTTCTCCATCAACGATTTTTGTGAGGTCATGGGGTATGAACGAACCAAGTTGCAACGAAAACTGACCGAGAAGCAGCTTGATTTCCTGTTCAGCAACCAACGTCCGGTATATATCACCGAACAGAACGGCCAAAAGATAGAGCATCCGATAGAGAACACCTTTGAAGCGGCGTTATACCGTTTAGGGACATCCAACCTCAGTGTAGCATACGCCATGAACGGCAAGACGCAATATAAGTTCATTCAAATACTGGACCGCTTTGAGATAAAGGATAACTTCGGCACGAAAAAGCGCACCAAGCGGAATTACAACGTGCATCTGAGCAAAGATCTGATGAATACTTTGCTTACCGAATACAATCTGCTGGAACTGAAAGACTACCGTAACCTGCCCAACCGCAAAGGCTACCGCAAGTTTTATCTGAACCTGGCGAAAATGATTTACCTGATCAAGTATAAGATTGACCAAGGACAAGCACCTTATTTCACCGTTACGGTTGACCAACTTGCCAAGGAATTTGATGTAACGGTAAAGGACAACCATGACCGGAAGAAGAAGGTGACCAGCATCTTAAACGGTATCAACAAAAAGCTGGAGAGAACCAAATTCCAATACCAGTACATCAAAGGAAAAGGGGAGAAGTGGCCCTACACCGTACAGTTTTTCTTTGACCAGGAAACATTGGAATATTTCGACGAAAAGATAAAGGCGATACTGACCTCGCAATATCACGATGCGCTTAAATCATGCTTCTTGTTAAACAAGAAAGGCATTCCCGTGAGCAGACATTATCAATATAAGGATTTCTTTAAATTGGGAACCGGCGAATATTATCATGAATTTACCGCATGGCTTTATTCTGAAGAGGACAAGGAGATTAAGGAGAACATCTACCGGGATATCTATATAAAGGTAGTAGGCATTCGTCCAGAAGACCTTGCCGTCAACTTAAATCCCTAAAAGTTGGAACAAAAACCATAAAATAGTATCTTTGCAGCGGATTGTCAGAAAATTGGCAGCTCGCTTTTTACATACGTCCGTCTGTCTAACAAAAGAGTGGCATCTATCGTTAAGGAATTAACAACAACAGGCGCATGCCTGTACCAGTATGAAACTGGTACGGGGCGTGCCTTTGTTGTTGGAACGCCACGTCCATGTTAGAGGGTACGTTTCCGTACCCTTATATAAACATAAAACAAATTCAATGGTTCAAACAATTGCCACCCTGATAGATGAGACGCTCATGGTAATGGGCGCCCATCTTCACGTGCGGATGACAGACGAAGAAAAGGCGTATCTTGATGCTCATTTCGAGCTTATCCATATCAAAAAGGGAGAACACCTCGTCACCAGGGGCGAGGAAGTATGCTACCTCTATTATCTGGAATCCGGCATCGTCCGGTTATGGTTTCCGGACAAAGAGAATAGAGAGATTTCAGCACGGTTTATCCAAGCCAAAGAGTTCATCAATTTTTTCCTTTCACATGAAGAACACCATGCCCACTACAATATCAAGGCATTGGAGCCATGCAAGATCTGGAGATTGCCCAAAAAAGATCTTCATCAGCTATATGAGTTATCCATCAATTTCAACAAGCTGGCCAGAATACATTTGGTAAGATCCATCAACCGCAAAATAATAAGGGAAGAGGAGTTTTACACACTGGATGCCGAAGCGCGTTACAAAGCGCTTTTGGCCAATGAAAAATGGCTGTTACGTTCAATACCCTTAAAAGACATAGCAAGTTATATCGGCATCACGCCACAAGCATTGAGCAACATCCGAAAGCGCATATAAACCAAACCCTATAAGCGGGCAGGACAGTTTTACACAACTAATCCTATCCGGCTTTTTTCTGTAGAATTATTCCACACCTGCCGGTTTACGGCACATGTATTTTTTAATGCACATTAAATAAACACGAAAGGCCCTTTAAAAGCCCTTCATAAAATTTGTCCTCCCGTATATAATCTATATGTTTGGAGCGAAAACAACGCGATAAGCACCTTGATTCGGTTCTGCCGACAGGAATCCGCGTAAATTGGAAACACCGTATGAGACAAATAGAAAAATATATAACATTAATAACCTAAAGAGTAATTCCCATGGAACACATCAGACTGACTGCTATCAGCCTTAGCCTGCTGTTATGCACCGTAAGCGCTTTTGCGCAACGCCATTATGAGAACATCCCGGCACTTGAATTGAACTACGGCACTAACCTGTTCGGCAATGCAGGCAACTATTACAACCTGTCCTTTTCCAGATACATCAACCGGACAAGCTATTGGAAAGCCGGGTTTAGCTATTTTGAGAAACCTTACGAATACACAGCCAACCTACCGCAAGTCTCTACCTTGAACCCGGAAGAAACGATTCCCGAAACGATACATGACAAGGGTAAGGACTTTTTTGTGGACGGCGGTTATTACAGAACCCTGGCCTGCAACCTGAAATCCGTTTACTGGGGCATCGGCTGGAGGATTCATCGGTACAGAATACGTCCGCCACCCCGATAAGGAATACAACTTCATCATCGGCCCGAAACTGGAAACGGAACTGGAAGTATTCATCCTGCCCCGAACGGCATTGCTTGCCCGCATACAACAACATTGGAATCCCCTATCCATTGACAAGTGGAACACTGTCTGGAACGTAGGAATAAAGATACTGCTCTACTAACCGACAAATCATATCACCATGCTTATTATCATATTGTTAGCCGATACAAATGTATCCGGCCTGATCTCCTTATACCGTGAAATAGGCGCCATGCTGATAGGGGTAGGCTTTCTATGTGCCGGACTAGCGGTACTTAAAAAGCTGATAAGCAACCACGAGCGCACCAAAGAGGCCATCATCACCTATATCACGGCATTGGTCACTTGGCTCATTATCTGGCAACTCTTATGAACGTAGTGGATTTGATACTGGTTGCCATACTCGCCTGTGTCACGCTTCACTTTTACTTTCGGAAAAAGAAGAAAGCACTTTCTTCCGGAAAGGAGAAAGAGAAGCCGATAAGGGAGGCGGTGCGCAAGGAAGGGCAGGAGAGAGCCTGTCCGGTCATCTGCGTGGTATTTCAGCCTGAGCTGGAAGAAGAGGAATTGGCTGCCGAGATAGCCGATATGTACCTGCATGGAAGAGCCTACTACTACTCAGGCAAACCACTGCCGGAACAGCCGAAAGAAGAGCCCATATCCATCAAGTATAAGGATGTGCAATGGGAGAGACTGAAAACGATTCATGTTTAATTAAAAAATAGGAACAAAATGAAAGCAATCGAAAATGTAAGAGAAAAAGCGAACCAAGTCATTAACCGCTATGGAAAGGTTATCTTCACCTTTCTCATATTCTTCACGCTGTTGGGAACGGCACAAGTGGCGGAGGCACAAAGCGGCCTGAAGATTAACAGCCTATCCGAAGTGACAGACAAAGCCAAAGAGGGTGCGGACACCATTCTGGACGTAGCCAAATACATTTTGGCGGCGGTACTCGGCATCGCCCTGGTCTTTGTCATCTATTCGCTTGCCACGAACAATCCCCATGCCAAGGAATACCTGCTCGGCTGGATCATCGCCGTGGTAGTCATCATGGTGGCCTTCCTGATTATCTAAAAACGAAGAGCCATGAGAACCATGCGTAAAATCAACAAGCCGATCAAGTTCTTCGGTCTGTCATCGGGACAGTTCGCCATCTTCATGCTGCTGACGGCCATCATCATCATCGTGAGCATATTTAAGCAGCTGCACCCGATACTCATCATCGGAATCATTTCCGCCATTCTGTTTCTATCCGGTCTGCTGTTCCAAACCTTGAAAAAGGAACACAAGGCCGGTAACCCGGACTACCTGACCGGCCTCCGGATCAAGAACGCCACCCCCCGGCAGATAACGGACAAACGGCAGATTTTCAAATTCATCCTAAAACAGCAATCATGATAGGAATCATCATACTCATATCACTGCTAATCTGTGCGCTGTGCCTGCTGATTGCTCTGCTGTATATCCGGCAGACAGAGATAGAGGTGAAGGACAAATCCGTGGATCTGGAAAGTGTCTTGCCTATCCAGACCATCACGGAGAACGCCGTCATCAACGGGAACGGTGACATCACCGTCGGCTACCGGCTGCTTCTGCGAAGTGTTCACCTTGTCGGAAAGCGAGGCGCAATACATCCACGAGCGGTTGGAGGCTCTTTTGAAGATGCTTCCGGCAGGCACGGTCATCCATCAGCAGAATTTCTACTATACGGGGCGATACCATCATGCAGAATACTCTTCCAATGCCCTGATAGCGGAGAACAACCGTCATTTCAACGGCAAGGAGATACTGAACAGCTACACCAACCTGTATGTGACGTTCACGAACGGCAGCCGAAACGGTAAGATACGCAAAAGCGCATCGGGCACCTCGCTGATGCGAAAGCTGCACTACCCGTTCAAGCAACCTTATAAGGAATATCAGCAACGGCTGACAGAAATGGAAGCCTTTCTGATGAACTTTGAGAACGGTTTGTCGTCCATCCAGCAGTTTGAGATACGCAAGATGGATGATACGGAACTGAACAACGCCATCTACGACTACGTCAACCTCTCTTACGAGACACCGGAAAACGATGCCACGCAGAAGAGCGTCAACCCTATGGCCGTCAGTGAAAGCGGAAGCATGAAAATAGGGCAGCAGCACGTTTCCATCCTTTCGCTGACCAACGAAGGCGAGCATCTTCAGGAACTGGCCGTGCCGCACACCGGCAAGTCGAAGGCATACGGGGGAAACATAGAGATACCGGACAGCATACGGAGCAAATGCTCGATGCTGTACCCCGTAGGACTTGGCCTGCCGTTCAACCACATCGTAAACATCGTGATAGAGATAACCGATCCAGATGCCACCGTAACGGCCATCGGTGCGGAGAAAGACGCGCTGAACTACATCACCAACTTCTACCCTCCGGCGGCAGAGAAGCAACGCGAGCAGGCAGCCTTCTGCGATGAGATTACCCAGTTCGACTACCAGACCGCCTATACCGCCTTCAATGTCGTGCTGAACGATACAGACCGCACCTCGCTCATGCGGAAAACCGCACTGGTACAGCAAGGCTTCAGCTTTATGAACCAAAGTTCGTGCTATGTGGAGAACGCCGAGCTGTGCAACCTGTTCTTCTGCAACATACCCGGCAATGCCAGGGCCAATTACCGGGGCTTCGTCAACACGACCAAGCAGGCCATCTGCTATCTGCAAAAAGAGGGGATGTACCTTTCGGACGAGAAAGGGCATATCTACCATGACCGTTTCGGTACTCCCGCCAAGATAAACCTCTGGATTATCCGGCGCTGAACAACAAGAACCGCATCGTTATCGGCCCGTCCGGTTCCGGTAAGTCTTTCTGGCTGAACAATTACATCCTGCAAAGCTATGAGCTGGGCCGGGATATGATGATCATCGACATCGGCGGCTCTTACCGCTCGATGATAGCCTTGAACCGGGGCAAATACTTCGACTCTACCGAGCAGAAGAAATTTGCGTTCAACCCCTTCTTGTGTGACCGTGACAAGAACGGCAAATACCTGTACATCGACACCACGGATGCCGAGTCCGCCGATGACCAGATAAAAACCATCGTCGCCATTATCAGCTACATTTGGAAGGTACGTGAACCCATGCTGCCTGCCGAGAACGCCATTCTCAGGAAATCCGTCATCGGATTTTATGACTATGTGAACAACTCTTCAATAGGAGAGAAGCATGAGCGTATCTTCCCGACGCTGATAACTTACCGGGCTTATCTGAAGGAAGTGTTCAGCAAACGGATGACCGAGTTTGAGAAACAGAAATTCGAGATAGAGGAGCTGTTGCTTTTGCTGGAACCCTATACAGACGGAGAGCTGTCATTCCTGCTGAACGCCACCGAGAACGTGGATATCGTGCATGACCGGCTGATAGCCTTCGATATGGAAGATGCCTCTAAGAAAGAGTACTTTCCGCTCGTTGCCATCATCACCCTGCAAATGATCGTGGATAAAATCAAGAAACGCCAGGGATTTGCCAAAGAACTGATCATCGACGAAGCGCTCGACTTCCTGCAAGACGAGAAATTCGGAGACTTCATCGCCTACCTGTACCGTACCTTCCGTAAAAAGGAGGGAAGCATCACGCTGGCCGCACAGAACATCCTGTTTTTGAAAAACATGCCGTCCAGTATCAAGGACTCCATCATCATCAACTGCGCGACCAAGATTATCCTCGACCATTCGGAACACCGGCAGAACCTGCCGGAAGTGAAAGCCGTGCTTTCCATCACGGACGAAGAGGCCTATATGATCGAGTCGTTGCAACGCACGGAACGCTGGAGAGAGTTTTTCATCAAGATGTCGAACGATGCCTTCATCTTCCGCAACGAAGTGTCCGACTTCGCCGCCGTAGCCTTCGATTCGCGCCAGGCGACGGTAGTACGGCTGAAGCAGTTGTTCAACGAAAGCGGCTCGACCTATACGGCCATCAACCGCTATCTGGAGGAAAGGAGGAAAAAGTATGGATGACGCCACCCAAGGGCTGACCGCCCTTCTAAGCTGGTCAACCGACTTCAACGGCGGTGCATACAATCTTGCCGGAAGCATTGCCGCCGCACTTTTGGGCGTTGCGCTCATTTTCGTGGTATGGGCACTCGCCACGAAAAAGGAAAATGCCAAGAGCTATCTGACAGCCTGGCTGGTATGTGCCATATTCACCTTATTATTCATCACCAACAAATAACCGTCATGAAAAGAATCATTCTCATACTCGGACTTGCCGCCTCGATGGGGCTGACGGGAACCGGCAGTGTTCATGCCCAGTTCGTCGTGCATGATCCCGGCCACACCCTGCTGAACTCAACGGAATGGATCGCCAATGTCAAGAAATGGGTTACACAAATCAATGAAATGATCGATGCCCAGGAACTGCGGCTCGGCCTGCAAAAGATCGACCAGTTGAAGGAACTCAAATCACTGAAAGAGCTTGCCGACCTGCTGGACGACGTAGCCTGCCTGAGCAGCGACTACAGCTTTTACCTGAACGTAGGATCGAATTACCACTGCCTGAAATTTCTCAACTTTCAGCGTGTGACCGTCAATCTGAGCCTGAGTACCGACCTGCTGTTCAAGGTGGCCACCGTGACCAGTTACTTCTCAATGAACTCGGAAGGGCGCATGTCCTTTATCGAGCAGGTGAAGGAATCGGTGGAAAAAGCCGCCGAAGAGATGCGTGAGTTTAACGAATCCGTGCGTTCCACGGTCATTTACAAATCCATGAAGGGGCATAACCGGAAGACCTATTACCAGGGACGGTTGACCGCTTTCACACGACACACCAATTAAACGTTATGAATCAAGATAATTTTCTCTGGGGACTTCAGATCACGGACGGTCTGACGATGGAACTCGTTTCGCAAATGACGGTCATCGCCTTCGGTGTTGGTGTCATCTGCTTTATCTGCAACCTGGCATACAACTATCTCTATCACGGAGCCAGCCAGCTGTTAAGCCCGAATGAGGACAAATTTCCCGACATGATGGAAATCGCCCGTTGCCTGGTACTGTTCTTCTGCCTAAGCATGTACACCCCCATCGCCCAAACCATCGTAGGCACGATGGAAGTAATCAACGAAGCCACCTCGCTGACCTCCGAGCGTGCGCAGGAATTTGCCCAGTTCATGGCACAATCAGCCACCGAACAAGGAGAGATGATTGTCGAATACGACAAACACAGCCTCCAGTCGGAGGTAGCAGCCGGAGAAGACAACACCGGCGCCATGCAGCACGAACTGGATAAAAAGATGGAAGAGGACGAAATGACCGGTGTACGCTCCAGCGTGGAGAAGATTGTGCAGCTGCTCAACCCCGCCAACCTCGCCACCCTTGTACTTCATGGCATTTCCGCCCTATTGGTAGGAATCATACAAGTAGTCATCTTGGGTATCGGCGTGGTCATTGTCAAGCTATTGGTCATTCTCGGCCCGTTTGTCTTTGCCGTAAGCATGCTGCCGGTCTTTCAGAAACAGTTGAGTATCTGGTTCGGTACGCTCTGCTCCGCCTGTATGGTATTCACCGTCATCAATATCCTGAATCAAATCATGTGGCAGACCTTCAAGGCCATCTATACGGAAAGTGCCGACATGGTAGACGCAGCTACGCAGCAGATACAATATTTAGGAATGGATCTCGCCTTAATCGGTGCTTATTGCAGCTGTTTCTGGCTATCCTCCAAAATCGTAGGACACAGCGATGCCGGGAAAATCATTTCGAAAACCGTGTCAATCGTCACCACGGCGGCCACCATCGCCCTGATGGGAGGCGCAGCGGCAGGCGGCAAGCTGACCAACGTAGCGGTGCCGCCTCTATTGGGGCAAGTTTCATAAACGACAACAATAAAAAATAGAACTATGAATCTGATGAAATTCAAAGGAGCAGATGATGCGGTCAAGCTGACTATCCGGCTTTCAGCCGGGTACTGCATCATCCTGACTATCGCTTTTGCCAGCAGTATCATCTTCCTTATCAACAAAATAGAAAAAGCATACGGCCAGGCTCTCGTCATCGACAGGCAGGGAGAAGTCTATGAGGCAAGCAGCCTGTCTGCCAGCGATATGCGGCAATACGAATACATGAACCATGTAAAGACCTTCGTAACCCACTGGTATGCCTTTGACGAAAGCAGCTACGAGAAGAACATTTCGCTTGCGCTCAACCTCATAGGCAACAAGGGGAAGGAGCTGTTGAACGAGTACAACGATGTGAATATGCTGAACTCACTCATACAAAAGAATATCCGTTACGGGGTACGCATCAAGGATGTAGAGATTAACACCCAAACGATACCCGTTTCCGGAAAGATAATCTTCACGCAGACCGGGTACCGGGCACGGGGAAGCATCTCACGTAATATCGAAGCGGAGTTCACCATCTATGATATGCTGTCCCGCAGCGAGGAAAATGCGCACGGAGCCAAGATAGAAGATTGGATTGTCCGCTATTCCGAACCCGTGGAAAGCAACGGCGCCAACACATCGCAGGCAGCTTCTCCGGGCAAGAATGAAAACCAGTCAGAAACCTCTAAACCAACCGACCATGGAACCGAATAAACTTATCAAAGACAAGAACAAGCTGTTGATGGCCATCCGGTAATCCTGGGCATCCTCTTCCTTTATGTATTCTTCATCCGTGAGGACGGGAACGTGCCGTCAGGGAGTGACAGACAGACCGCCTCGCAAGCCTTTCTGGAACCACAGTCGGAAATGGCCGACAAGGTGAACGACAAGATGGAAGCCTATAAGCAGGACAAACTGGAAGAGCAGGAGAAGGCACGCATCCTGAAAGAGTCTCAAGTCAAAGGATCTGATTTTTACTTCGAGCTGCAAAACCAGCAGGAACGGTATGACCGTGCCACACTGGAGCGCATCCGCCGTATGCAGAACGATCCGTACAGCGAAGTCATGGCAGAATACGGAGGTGGCCGGAACGGACGCTTCTCTCATCAGCTGGAAAGCCAACTGGACGGACTGGAGGACGAGCAGGCGCTCAACGAGATTATCCGGGAAGCCAAGAAGAACTCACGCATCCGCAAGGAACTGGAAGAATCCGACAAATACCGCAAGCGCATGTATGAACGGATTGTCAATTATGACCAAGAGGGAAAAACGGAGAAAGCCGCTGCCAACCCTTCCGGCCATCCATCCGCCGACAGCCTGATGCAAAAAGGCCCGATCTACCGTGCCGAAAACGGCAAGCGGGTACGCCGCCAACCGACCTCCACACCGGGAAACAGCAACCTCTTCAGGGCTTGCATCCACGGCGACCAGACCGTAGTCACGGGCAGTACGGTACGGATGCGGTTGCTTCAGGACGTAACCCTATCCGGCATGAAGATACCGGCCAACACGCTGTTTTACGGTGTCGCCACTTTGGGAGCCAACCGCCTCGATGTGGTGGTCAGCAACCTGAAGGTAGGAGACAACCTCAATCCCGTATCGGTGGTTGTCTTCGACAATGATGCCATGGAAGGTTTGAACCTGCCCAATAACCTGAAAGCCAGTGCAGCCAAGCGTATGGAACAAGGTCTTGTACAGAACATCGACATGCCGCTCTCTTCCATCGGCACGATGGCCAGCGAAGTGACCAGCGTAGTCAACGCCACCACCCAGGTAGCCAAGCAAATCTTGAACATGAGCCTCTCACAAGTGAAGGTACATCTCAAGTCCAACTACGAAATGTATATCCAGGAAGAGAGTCAGGAATCGAAGTTGCGCAGGCAAGCCGTGCAAGCGGAGTTACAGAAGCTCTATGAGCAAATGGAACAAGAGAAAACGAACAAGAAAAATCATCCCCTTCAAACATTGATAGACAAATTATGATAGACATTCTCAATTACCTGCTTGCGCTGTCAGCGGTCTTTTTCGGCTATCGGATCTACGTATCACGCCGGAACGGACGAGCCTTTAAAGAAATCCGTCCGCTGACCGTTTCTTTCGGCATTACCCTGCTTCTTCTATGGGGCATTACCGTATTCACCGCCTTTTTTTCAAGAACCGTTTAACATATCGACAACATGAAGAAATATATTTATCTACTGTTTTACTGCTTTGTGTGCAGTCTGCCGCTCTTCGCTCAGGAAAACGGCACTCCCCGGCAACAAGCCATCAGCCAAAAAGACATCTTTATCTCTTTCGACTGTGTGAAACACCTGGTATTCCCTGTGCAAGTATCTGATATCGCCATCGGCGAACAGGAGCTTGTCATGGCCAGCCGGGTAGAAGAGGCGCCCCATATCGTCAGGCTCTCGGCGCAAGCGGAAGGATTCACCGAAGAGACCAACCTGACCGTAGTCTGCATCGACGGAAGCGTTTACACCTATCACATCCGCTACCTTCCCGAAAGCGGCACGGATTCGCACCCGAACATTTACGAGGACAACGGGAAATGGCAGCACCATGACTATCAGGCAGAAGTCAGCGACCTCCATCTGGCCGAGTTCTTCTTTCCGGAGGACATCGCTTACGGACGCCCGGCAACGAGGTGTCCTTCACTCTGGCCGCCTACAACAACCAGTTGAAAGTATCAACCGCCAAAGATGCCGTGGCATATTCCAACCTGTTTGTGGTGGATAAGGCCATGAACACTTACCACATCACCATCAAACGGGGCAATACCTCCGTATTCACCTACAATTTCGATGACCAGCGCAAATATACCGCCCATGTGGATGTGAACAGCGAGGAAATGGAAAGATGCATCCAAGAGCTGCGCACCAAGAAGCGCAACATCTACAGCCTGGGGGTCATCGAGAACAAGTTTGAGTTGTCAATGGCCAATCTGTATGTGCATGAGGACTTCATGTTTTTCATCTTTGACCTGAAAAACAAATCATACATCGACTACGACATCGAGTTTGTCAAATGTTTCCAGCGTGACCAGAAGAAGAGCAAGAACGCCATCCAGCAAGAAACGACCATCGAACCTATTTATCAGAAAGATTTTGATACGAAAATCAAGGGCAAGAGCCGGAACCGGCTGATACTTGGTTTCGACAAATTCACGATACCCGATGATAAGGTATTCGAGATCGAGATTTACGAGCGAAACGGCGGGCGGCACATCAAGCTGGCCGTGTTGAACGAATACATCCTTTCCGCAGAACCCTTATACAAGCCACAGCCATGAAACTGAGAGAAGCATTAGACACCTATATGTTCGACAACGTGGGACAGTTCGGCGGCATCGCCGAATCACTGGGCTATCAGACCGAATACCGGGACGGATATTTCCGGTTCCGCAAAGACGGGGAAGAGCTGAGCATGAGCGTAAGCGAAATCAGGGAAAAAGCCGGAGCAAAGTACGATGAAAGCCTTCGTGACCAATCAAAAGAACGTGTATCCGCCCTTTTTAACAAGGAACGTGCCAATGATCCTAAATATGTCGCCGAGCTGGAGAAGGAGGGCATCAGCATCAAGCGGTGGGAGAACCTGAAGGGACATGACAAGGACGGCTTTACCGTCATCGACCATCGCCTGAAGGTATGCTACACCGGACAGTCGCTCTATGAATACGCCTACAAGCAAGGGAACATCCTCGACGGGAAAGGCACCAAGCTGGAAAAGGGTATCATGTCTGATTTGATGGAGATACACGGCAAACCGGGGAAGCTCCGTTTAAACGATGACGGAATCTCCGTATTCTACCGCAAAGAGGCGTTGGTTATCCCGGACAAGGTGCTGGGAAAGAAGTTGGGCAAGAAAGAGAAAGAACAGCTGCTTGCCGGTGACATCGTACCCATCACCGTAAATAAGAAGGACATCCTGCTGCAAGTTGACCGGGATCTGAACTCCGTCATCCTGCGCACCAACCAGGAAATCAAGATTCCCGATATCATCGGGCAGACCAGCGAATATGGCGGCTACAAGTTAACCAAAGCCGACAAATACCTGCTCGCCAACGGCCATGCACTGGAGAACAAGCTGTTGCACAGTCCGGAAGGCTACTTCATTGCCGACATCCAACTGACGGATGACAGGAAAGGAGTCATGATACAGAACATACAGAGTATCACTCCCGGCAAGGCACAAGAGCTGATCAAGGCCATGACCCCCAAACTGGAAGCCCATGCGGCCAACATAGAGGCTGCAAAAGAGCAAAAACACGAAGAGGGGCGCAATATGGAAGCCGAGTTTAAGGAAGCGGTGGGCAAACATGACTTTGAAAAAATCGGGAAGCTCAAAGAGGAAGGATATAAACCCAGTGAAGAGTTTATCAAAGGAATCGGTAAGGAACACGGTCTGGATGAAAGGCAAACCCATGAAGTCATCCAGCTGTTCGGCACCAAGCCGGAAGAACAGGGCGAACATGAAAGGCAGGCCGCACGTCTGTTGGATGCCGCACAGACCGACAACTTTCATGTCATCCAAGAGATACAGAAAGAAGGGTACCGGCTCACCCAACAAGACCTTACCCGGATGCGTGAAACGGGTGTGCAAGCCAACACGCTGATAGCCGTACAAAAGATTTTCGGGATGGAAGGCAGCACAAAGACACTGGGAGATGTCAAACTGGCCAGCACACCCAAACCCGACAACAGCAAGGAAATGGCCCGTCCGATAGCCAGCACCATCAACCGGGCTTTCAATGACTTATAACCTAAAAAATCAGGAATTATGGATTACGATGAATTAGTACAGAAAAACATTGCAGGAGAAATCTGTGACTTAGAGTTTCTACTTGCACAGGAAGAGCTTGCACAAGCCTATCAAGAAGAGATGGCTGCCAAGCAGCAAGAGATAAACAACCAAACGGCCAGAGAATGGCTGCTTGATTACGAGAACAGAAATCTATACCAATAAATCATGGATACAGCAAGTGACAAAGCATTACAGCATTTCGCCGAACTGATGATCGAAAAGATAAAGCAGGTGGAAGACAACTGGCAGAAGCCTTGGTTCGGGATAAAGGGTGGGGGACTTCCGCAAAATATCGAGGGAAGAACCTACAACGGAGTAAATTCCTTCATGTTGTTTCTACTTTCGGAAAAAGAGCAGTACAGCCTGCCGGTCTATATGACCTTCATGCAAGCCAAAGACAGCGGCCTTAACATACTGAAAGGAGAAAAGTCATTCCCGGTCATTTACTGGAATTTCTCAGTAAGAGACAAGAACGGAAAGAAAATACCTTTCGACGTATATAAGAACCTGGATAAAAACGAGCAGCAGGAATATAAGGTCACGCCGTTTCTGAAGACATACAATGTGTTCAACGTACAGCAGACCAATCTTCAGGAAACGAAACCGGAGAAATGGGAAGCATTGAAGGAGCAATTCAAGATACCGGCCATCAAGGACGAGCAAGGGATGCTCACCGTGCCTCTGATTGATGCGATGGTACGGGAACAGCAATGGATCTGCCCCATTTATTCCAAGGAAGGAAATAGTGCTTACCATGCAAGGGGAGAAGATAACCATATCGTCGTACCCCTGAAGGGGCAGTTTAAGGACGGAGAGAATTTCTACTCCACACTACTTCATGAGATGGCGCACTCGACTGGGGAGCCTGAGCATCTGAACCGGGAAAAAGGCGTGATTTTCGGAGACAAGCAATATGCCAAAGAGGAACTGGTTGCCGAACTCACCTCCGCTACCGTCGGGCAAAGCCTGGGCATATCCACCTATATCCGGGAAGAGAATGCCATGTATCTAAAGAACTGGCTGGGAGCCTTGAAAGAAGATCCCAAATTCATCTATAACATCCTTGCCGATGTAGCAAAGCCAGTAATATGATTCAGGAACACGCCTCACGGATGGAACAGTACCTCACACCGGAGGAACGGTTTACGCTGGCCGTCCTGCAAGACAACCGTCCGGTATTGGAGCAGATGAAGAATGAAGGTTTTATTCCTTCATCCCGACAATTGGAAAACCTCGCCGCCAACCATCCCACGGCAAGCAACCTTGAAACACTATACGGCACTTTCGGCATTTCGCTGCCTGTCATGGAAGCGGAACCGGCCATGAAAAATACGAATGAGCCACAGCTCGGATTATAAACTTTTAAAAACCATCATTATGTTTACAGGACAAATTATCGGTTATGTCGGTGCGGATGCCCGGCAGAACAAGAACGGAAAAGGATTCAACTTCCATGTATCCACCAAGTACAAGAACGTGAACAACGAGGAACAGACCCTATGGGTATGCTGCTTCGTAAATTACGAGAGTAAGGTCTTTGAGTATCTGAAAAAAGGGACACAGGTATATGTCTGCGGCGATGTGTATGCCGATGTATTCCAGAAGGATGACGGTAGCCACATCCCATCCGTCAGCCTGACCGTCTCACGCATTGAGCTACTGGGAAAGGCTGAGAAAAAAGAGAACGGTGACGGAACGGCAACCGGACAACCCCAATAATTGCAACGGCCATGGAAAGAGAAAAGAAAGACCTGTCATTCATCCTGATCCTGCTATCCACGCTCATCGGGACAGCCGTACTGTTTCAGTGGCTATCGTTACGGGATTATACGCTCCACTACGTAATCCGGCCATGTGGGAAAGGCTGATGGAAAAGGATGCCCTATTCCGGTTTCTCTACGTCATCCTGATCGGCGGTCTTGCTTTTCTCTTCCCGGTAGGCAAGGTGAAAGACGAAAACAAGAAATGGGTTTACACCAGTATGACATTGGTTTCGGCATCCATGCTGGTTATCGGATTCAGCCGGTTATCAGCGTGGTATAACCTATTTGTGTTTCCTACTGTGTTTGTGGCGTACACGCTGCTTGTCATCAAGACTCTGCCTTATTTCATCCGGCGCCATGCCCAATCCGATGACAGCATTTTCGGGTTAAGCCGGGAAGAATCAGCTTTCTACTTCCGCTTTGAGACCACCTCCGGACCGTTGGTCATCCATAAGCCGCAGCAGAATGTCTATATTGACGGCGGTCCGGGAAGCGGTAAATCGGAAAGCTGGATCAAGGGAATCATCTACCAGTGCGCCGAGCGCAACTATGCCGGATTCGTGTACGACTGGGAGGGTGATCCCACCAAGGACAAGTCACCCATCCTCTCACGTATCGCCTACGGAAGCATTGAATACTTCCGGGCTAAAGGAGTGGAGACACCCCGTTTCGCCTATATCAATTTCGTGGATATGTCACGCACGGTCAGGGTAAACGTACTCTCTCCGAAATATATGTCAAAGGGCAACGAATCGCTATTCATCCGTAACATCATCATCACGCTGATGAAAAATCTGGAAGCCAGTTGGAAAGAAAAAACAGACTTTTGGGCCAACAATGCCATTAACTACGTCTATTCAATCGCCTACAAATGTTTCAAGGAGAGGGAGCTTGGCATCTGTACGTTGCCCCATGTGATAGCCCTTGCCCTTTCGGACAGCAACCTGGTATTCCATTGGCTGTCGGAAGATCCTGAAATCGCATTGAACATGTCCTCGATGCTGACTGCCTGGAAGTTGGGCGCACAACAGCAGACAGCCGGAGCCGTATCATCCGCACAGACTCCGCTGGTACTCCTGAACAACAAATACATCTTCTGGGTGTTGTCACCACTTCCCGAAGAAGAGTTCTCTTTGGATATAACCAACAAGGAACACCCAACGCTGTTATGCGTAGGCAATGCGCCCACCATCAAGGAGGCCGTATCTCCCGCCATTTCCTGCATCGGCAGCGTACTGATGTCGCAGATGAACAATCCCGGCAAAGCAACCAGCGTATTCATGGTAGATGAATTTCCGACCATCCTGTTACAAGGCATCGACACCTTCATCGGTACCGCCCGAAAACACAATGTCGCCACCATCCTTGCCGTCCAGGACTTCAACCAAGCGGTCAGGGACTATGGAGAGAAGAGTGCCAACATCCTGAAAGCCTCTTGCGGAACACAAGCCTACGGCATGACCGGAAACGAGAAGACGGCCAAGGACATTGAGAACCTGCTTGGCGAGAAAAAAGAGGCACAGGAATCCTATTCCCACCAGACAAGTGGAAGCGGCAGCGTAACGGAAAGCCTGCAAAAAGAAAAGGTCTTAAAGGCAAGGGACATTGCCGGGCAAGCAGCCGGGCACTTCATCGGCAAGATTGCCGGAGGCAAGCCGCCATTCTTCAACGTGCAGATGGATATGTGCCGTTTTGAAGAGAAGGAGATACCCCGTTTCTCCTTGCCGGTCAGACTAGGCAACGGCAAAGAAGAGATGGAACTGGAAATCCTGGAAGAGATTATCCAGCAGAACTACATTAAAATCATTGAAGATGTCAACGCTATCCTTAAAAAGATAGAGGACAAATTAAAAGAAAAGTCAGCAGTTCCGGCAGCCGGGACACATAAGACAGAACAAAAAATCATCCGATAACATTCAACAAAAGAATCCTACCATGAGAAAAATCCATTCATTATTAGTGGCAGCCTGCTTATTGGCGGCTTCATGCAACAGAGAGGAAATCCAACCGGAAACAGACAAAGCCGGTATGTATCACATCACCGTAGCCGTAACCGGCACCTCACCCAAAGGCAGTGTACATATATATAATCTTGACGACGTGAAATTCAGGAACGAACGCACCGGCACCTCCGCATTTTCCGTAGATGAGACCTTCACCGATAAAGTGGAATACAGTACGGAAAAGCCGGTCAGCCAAATTACCGTGCAAGGCATCCTCTATTCAAAAGAGAACGCAACCATCACCCTGCAAATAAAGAAAGACGGTGAAAGCGTGTTCAACCAGAGTAAACAGTTAGAGGCCGTTCCCGGTATAGACACTACTGTTGATTTGGTTTACAGTACCATAAAATAAAAAGCAACCATATTCAAAAATCAGGTATTTTCTCTTTTACACTTGAACGGATTTTATTATCTTTGTGAAAGATAATCTTTCTCACTTATAATATAAAACTAACACAGATGAAGTTCAACCAATTTATAGACAGACAGGATTCTTTGAAGAGATTGCGCAATGCTCTTTTAAGAACAACACCCCAGTTTCTTGTCATATACGGCAGAAGACGTATCGGTAAATCCACGCTCATTAAAGAGATCATGCAAGACAAGGATGTATATTTTCTGAGTGACCAAACGAATGAGGCCAACCAACGAGCCTTGTTTGCCAAAGCTATCGCCTACAGCATACCTCGATTTGATAAGGTCGTTTATCCTGATTGGGAAACACTACTATTGGAACTAAACGACAGGCTATCTGAACGTATAACCGTTTGTCTGGACGAATTTCCTTATATGGTTAAAAGTTGTGCTTCATTACCTTCTGTTATCCAGAAGTTGCTTAATGGAAAGACGCTCAAATATGACCTGATTATTTGCGGATCATCGCAACAACTCATGCAAGGATATGTATTGGACAAAAGAGAGCCTCTATACGGATTGGCAGATGAAATTATCAAACTGCCTCCAATTCCTGTGTCCTACATCGGCCAAGCTTTAAATGTAAACACAATTGCCGCAGTAGAAGAATATTCCATCTGGGGTGGCATTCCTCGTTACTGGGAGTTACGTGCAGATTATCCAGATATGGACACTGCCATACGGGAATTGGCTTTAGATACCAAAGGCATATTGGCCGAAGAACCGCAACGACTTCTTCGGGACGATTTACGAGATACAATACAAACCTCCACCATCCTTTCCATCATCGGAAATGGGGTCAACCGCATAACTGAAATTGCATCAAGAGCGGGAAAAGAAGCAACTCAGATATCCGAGCCTCTGAGTAAACTACGAGAATTAGGTTATATAAGACGTGAGATACCTTTCGGCGAAAGTGAGAAAAAGAGTAAAAAAGGTATCTATCGCATCAATGACAATATGTTACAGTTCTATTATCGTTTCATCGCTCCACACCGTTCTATCTTGGAATTAAGGCGTATCGATACCGTCATGCACCTCATTAACGCACAATTTACCCAACATGTAGGTGACTGTTGGGAGCATCTTTGCCGACAATATATAAGTGGCAACGAGATTGACGGTATTGTCTATAATATCGCCTCCAGATGGTGGGGAAAAATATTTCCTGAAGGCAACAAAGAGGGGACAATGATAGAATTGGATGTTGTTGCAGAATCATTCGACAAGAAACATATACTCATTGGAGAATGTAAATGGACGAACAAAGAAGATGCTCAACGATTAGCCCGGACTCTATCAGAAAAAGCTGCCCATCTTCCGTTTATCAAAGACGGTCAAGAAGTACATCTCGTCCTTTTTCTAAAGCAAGAACCAGAACATCAGGAATCAATCCGGTACTTTCTTCCAGAAGATATTATAGAAACCATCTAACCATCAATCGTATGAAAGTCGATTTCAATCAGATAAAAACAACCATTTCTCTGCCCGATTTCCTGCTGGAGCTGGGATGGAAAATCGTGGAAGGCTCTTCCAACTCCTGTCCCAAAATGAGCAACGGAACGCATACCATCGTCATCAAGCGGAACTCGCAGAACCAATATACTTATTGGGACGTGCATAGCGACAGCGTGCGTGGCCGCAGTATCATGGATCTGATGCAGGAACATCTATTTGAAACAACCGGAAAAATGCCGACCTTGCGCGAGGTGGGGGAGATCCTTCAGAACTACATCAACACCAACCGCATCACGACACCCGAAAAAAGCCGATATGAAGTAGGTAACACAAGCATGAGAGCGGACGAACTTCAATTCTACTTGAGCCAGCTACAACCCTACAAGGGCAATTATCTCCAAAAAAGAGGTATCCTGAAAGAAAGCATTGAAAGCCGGTTCTTCAAAGACACTTTATTTATTCGTGAGGTAAAGAACAAAGGGAGTGTTTACCGCAACGTGTGCATCAAGATGTACAATGAAAACGGTGTGCAAGCCATTTCTCAACGAAATGAAACATTCAAAGGGATTATCGGTGGCAAGTTCGACTGTCTGGCAACCAGCAACCATGACAAAAGCCGCCCGATAGACATCCTCTACATCGGGGAGTCATTTATAGACTGTATCTCCCACTATCAATTACGCCATTCCGGGAGCGACCTCAATCTTGTATATGTATCTACGGAAGGGACATTCACGGAAGGACAAATGAGGCTATTACGCCTGATTCTTGACAAGAACCAGGTAAAGGAGCTCCGGAGCATCTTTGACAACGACAAACAAGGGCACAAGTACACCCTATGGCTGCATCGTTACTTTCATGCGATACGACTGATGTCGAGAGCCTGAGTAACGATGAACTCCGCAACAAGGTACGGGAACTGAAGAACGTCGAACTTTCGGAAAACAAGGATTGGAACGATGATCTGAAAATCTCGTGTGGCATCTGTTCCTCCACGGAGGACGGCCAGTAACCTCATAGATTTGCTCCATCACATAATACGACAACCTATAAAATCAGATCAATATGAATATCAAGCATTTATTTTTTTGTATGCTGCTCATTACCTTTTCCTCATGCAGCAAACCCGGCTATGAGAAGGCCATTGCGGAATGGGTTCAGACAGATTCTCACGGCACCTGGACGGATTTAAAGTTCGAACTACTGGAAGTGTTGGAAACAGAAGACGTCACCGTATCGGACAGCCTGCGCTACCTGAACAACAAAAGCGCACAATTATCCGCTGTCATACAGAAAGCGGAAAGCCCCCGTGCCTTATTCAAACCGTCCTTTTCCGCCTATATGGAAGCCGAAAAAAGCCTGAAAGCAACGGATGCCATGAAAGCCATGTACCTGCACCGTGACAGTACGGAAGTTATCGGCAAGATATTAAAATGCAGGTATGCCATCGTCCAGCCACACTCAGGGGTGCAGCAGAAAAAGACGGCTTCTTTCCTATTGTCTCCCGACATGGAAAAATGTATCGGCAAACTAAAGCCGGCAAGCAAATAATCCGAGCGTAACGATGTGTAGCGACAACGTTTTTTGGGGTTCTTTTTTGGGCGTATTCCAAAAAGAACTCCCACACATTTAGATGTGTGGGCTATTCATTACACTACCATCCTTTCCCTTATCAATGGTATATTATCCCGTACCAAATTCAGAATCCGGTCATGATAGGCTGATAATTGGTTAGACTTTCCACGACACTGGCACACCTCCATCCTGCTAAGTGAAAACTCCACCGTTTCCATGCGCCTTCCATCCACCGTTGCCGACATTATCAACGAATCTTCTCTCTTATAATAGGCGTTGCTGAATACACAATGATGCAACAACTTTCCCTCTTTGTAAAAGTCCGAAAGGCTTTCCAATACCCGAACCATAATATTTCCATCCGCAAACGAAAGATTAAAGAAACGTGATTTGGCAGCAATATAGTCTTTTTCATCCTTTTCAGAATATTTCTTCTTACATTTCCCCATCACCCAATCATGCGCTTCTTCTACATTCAACGGACACAAATAATGAGGATTTCTCGCATCCAATTTATTTTCTATCAGCATATCCACATAGTCCAGCCACAAGTCCGCATCATGTATCACATAGTCATGTCTTAAACAGATTTTTACATACGTCCAATACTTATCCATACCGTATTTTCTCTCTAAAAATCTCAAGAACAAATTCATTTGCCCTGCCTTATATAATATCTCCATCCGATTATCAGTTAATAATGTCATAAAGAAGGAACTCGGACAAATATCATAAAAGACACCCTTAAATCCATTCCTCGTAAGTTCGGGTATCACTTTCATTCTCGGATAGATAACTGCCGGACAAATATCATAAATACGGTCATGATGCACATTCCGCTTACGCAATTCCAAAGAACTTCCATATATCCATGCATCGTAATAAAATATAGACATGCCCCGCAGCAAAGACAGCGTTTCTGTCTTGCCCTCTTTATTCATCCAACACTGTACCGCCTCAATTATAAAGTAATTAGCCGGAGACCCTTTTTTCAGTCGGCAGTCCACCATAAAAAAACGGATAACTTGATATTGCTTGTATGTAGTAATCACACAAAAATATTCTTTATATATAGCCGTCCTTTTCCTGCTATTCTCCAATTTCAGATTCATACCGCAATGAGGACATTTACAGTTTTTCTTATCTTCCTTATCCCGCCATGTATGCCCACAATCCAAACAAAAGCAATTCCCCTTTGCATCACGCTTGAAATAATGCACAAAGCAATGTTTATAGGCATAACGCTTTTGGGCCTCTGAAACGGGAGCTAACTTCCTGCTCCCATTCACGATTTCCATTTGTAATTTTGTCTTGGGTTTCATATCAAAAAAGAGTTAACTGGGTTTGTACTTCGGTGTTGTTCTCACGTTTGGCTTGTTGACGCTTCTTCAACTTTGCCAATTCTTCCTCCTGCAATTTTTTGATAGCAGCCTCACGAGCCGCTTTCTTTTCTTCCTCTGACAATTCAACATGATGATTTACGACTACATTACATTTCAATGGGCTACCCACCTCAATATTATCTTCCTGATAATAGTGCAACGCCATACCAAAAATTTCATCATCACTAAAACCACAGCAACCGCTTTTCTTCACTTGGTTTAAAATATAGGTAATGCAATTATCTATATTCTTTGTAGGTTTTTGATAGACTGGAGCAAACAGACTATCCACCGCTGCCATATTATCAAGGTATGCCTTGATGGTACTTTTAAATTGTTCTGACACTTTCATAGTATATCATTTTTAGATTTCATTTCACAATAAGCCAATTTCACGAGAAACAAGGAGAATAGCAAATAAGAGCCAACAACGTAACCGACACAACCTTTATCGGACTTAGCGTTATTACCGCTCCGACAAACATAGCCACTGCACAAAGAGCGATGATGACCGAAAAAACAAATTGAATGATTTGCATATACTTCTGTTAATTAGTTTGTTAAACTTCTAATTTTATGCTTCAGCTAGATTTAAAGACCTTTTTTTAAAACCCCTTTCTGGATGGCCTTTTCTTTCTGCCGACTTTTTTTTGAGCTTTCATGCCCCATCTGAGTTTATGAGCCTTTTTTTTACGGCACGCATCAATAAGGAAGGAGGGATTTAGAAAAGTTTTGGACGACAAAAAATGTTGGGGACAGCGAAGCCGTCCGGCGTTATTTTTTCGGTACAAAGGGCGAAGACCGGAACTCTTTCGTATCCATCCACCGAAATAAATTTGCCGTTCAAAAACAAAGGGTCTCAGATGGAGCTATGAAAAATGCACATTAGGGGAGGCAGAAAACAAGGAAAAGGGCAGTACGGAAAGTAAAAACAAACCATACGGTTTTGCTTGCAAAATCGTATTCCTATCTCCCTGCACCTGTGACAGGGGGGAACGGGTTAGCAACGGACTGCCGGGACAAACGGTAAAAGGAAGGGACTGCAATACGGAAGAAGGAGGTTGTTTCGGCAATGCCGAAGCTCCGGATGATGACCATTGCAATCCCGCCCACGTTTGGAACTTCTCTTTTCTGGTTTACCCATAATCAGCCGCATAGCGGATGACTACGGGCAAGCCGGGAATGAGGACAGCCATTCCGATGAAGGGGAGGGTGGGAAAAAATCTGCGTGAACGCAAATTAATGGGATTACCAGTAACTCCAAGCGTTTTTTTGCTACTTTTTTTGGGGCGCTTGCCAAAAAGTAGCGGACAGCGAAATGCTCTCCCTTCCTAATCCAAAAGAAGGGAGAATGTATTTCATTGAAGGTATATAGGTTCCGTTCCCTGATTATAACAATACATAGTGTTATTTCTGAAACCATCAAAGCATATATGAAAATCATCGAAATCCTGTTCCGTGGCCAAACGAACCTTATCACTCAACAAAACCATGCATTGTTTATTGACAGATGTGGCCAAAGAGGTAAGTACGTCCCGGCTTTATCTCCAATGCCACCACATAAGAAGTCCTTCGTGGATAGATATACCCTATAATTTCCTCATTGAGTACAACCAAACGAATAACATCTTCATTCAAAACGGGAATATTATTAATTTTGCCCATCATTGTTATAATATAAATCAGTTTATAATCATTAAAATACAATATCATCACAAATGATACCTATAATTTTTATAGGTAAACTTTTCCACCGAGACCACCTCATAAAGATAGTCTTCATGGCAAGAAGCATTATACAGTTCTCACATTCAAGAATAGGATTTATAACTACACGGAATTTAATAGTGCCGTCCACCAGAACAAACTCCACCCGATTAAAGAACCCTTGTAGAGAATGCCCTTCCTTATCTATCAGACGCACTACTTCACCTGTAAAAACAGCCAATTCCTTAGCCTGCCGTTTCGCTTTACGCAAACAACTGTTCGCCGCTTTGACGTTCTCATTCACCTCTTTTGTTCTTATTGCTTTCATACCAAAATCCTTTTTACATATTTATCTTGTCAAAAATCAAAAGTCAGCTGCGTAGCCCTTGCGTTGCTCTGAATCGACCTCTTCAATTCAGAATTATCCTCCATTGCATTTTCAAGTTTCCTAACAAAAGAAGTATCACCTGCTTCCGTTATCTTTAAAATAGGTAACCATACTCCGACTATCAACTGTAAATCTATATGATAACTTCTCCAATGCTGCATTGTCAATGTATTCATCCATGCGACTTCACCGGGTACGCTATTCATCATCAGATTGACAACAGTCATCTTTACACAAATCAAATCTATGTCCGAGCCATAACAAAAAAGCCTTCCTCCATCATTCTCTTCCGCACATTTTTTTACAGCGGAAAGTAGCATCCTGCCGGAACCACAGCACGAATCACAGACCGACTGTTTAGGTTTCAGCCTATTTTCCCCCATACATGCCATCAAATCAGCAACGTGTATCGGGGTAAAGAACTGTCCGTTATTCCCATGACTGACACACTCCATGAACATATCTCCCAAGACATCGCAAAATCCTTCCGAATATTCAGACACCCTATAAAACATTTGAACAAAAAGTTCCATTTCATATGGCTTATATCTTTTTTCCACTCTACGGTAATCCTCTGCCAACATCCCGACAGACAAATAGTAAAGACAAACATCCAAAAAATCCCGAAAGGCTTCTTCATATCCCCGACTGAAAGCAAGCTTTTCATAAAGTTTCATTATCTCCTTTGGTATCATACTATTCTGATTTCATTATTCACAACATTCTATATTCCTTGTGCCATAGATTTTATCAAAAGCCGCTTTTATCTCCGAGCGATATTTACAGTCCTTCTCAAAACAAAGTTGTTTTGTCCAAAAATCGAAATCAAAACCATCGGTATTATCAATCGTTACAGAAACATAATCAGTCGTACCACTCTGACATACAACCGTATGCCGATTTACACAAAAGCGGTCATTTAAAGCTGTTTCTTTTCGGGTAATGCGTTCTACCATCTTATCTATCCATTTCATACTTATAATATTTTATGTAACTGCCCCATTCCAAGAGGCAGTTACGGTTATACTCATTAAAAATCGTTCTCGTTCAAAAACACCACATCGCCTTTCATCACCATCCAATTAATCTCACTCAGATGATAGCCACAATGCTCACTCAGAAAAATCTCAATCTCTTCAGCGGTCTGTAATCGCCTGTCTGGCTTATCACAGCAACATTACCGGAATTACAATCCAATACAGCCAGTTTCTCATAAGCCCACTCGCCAAACTGGCAGAACTCGATAAAATTGGCATAAGTTATCCGTATGCTATTGTTCGCATCAAATTCAAGGGGTGACTTTGTTATGAACGAACCTGCATGATTCACCACCACAGAGGGGCAAATCTCTGCCAATGAAGATAAGCTGTCATCCCATCTAATCTCATAAAGGAAAAATCCTTTTGGCAATGAATTGCGGTCTATACGATAACTGGAAAAAAGACCGTCTATCGTTTCATTAATAACCAACTGTTCATAATCTCCTTCTAAATAGTGTACTCGTGACATAACTCGTTTTTTTTAGTTTGTTAAACTTTTAATTTTATGCTTCAGCTAGATTTAAAGACCTTTTTTTAAAACCCCTTTCTGGGATGGCCTTTTCTTTCTGCCGACTTTTTTTTTGAGCTTTCATGCCCCATCTGAGTTTATGAGCTTTTTTTTTACGGCACGCATCAATAAGGAAGGAGGGATTTAGAAAAGTTTGGACGACAAAAAATGTTGGGGACAGCGAAGCCGTCCGGCGTTATTTTTTTCGGTACAAAGGGCGAAGACCGGAACTCTTTCGTATCCATCCACCGAAATAAATTTGCCGTTCAAAAACAAAGGGTCTCAGATGGAGCTATGAAAAACGCACATTAAGGGAGGCAGAAAACAAGGAAAAGGGCAGTACGGAAAGTAAAACAAACCATACGGTTTTGCTTGCAAAACCGTATTCCTATCTCCCTGCCACAAGTGCAGGGGGGAACGGGTTAGCAACGGACTGCCGGGACAAACGGTAAAAGGAAGGGACTGCAATACGAAAGAAGGAGGTTGTTTCGGCAATGCCGAAGCTCCGGATGATGACCATTGCAATCCCGCCCACGTTTGGAACTTCTCTTTTCTGGTTTACCCATAATCAGCCGCATAGCGGATGACTACGGGTAAACAGAAGAGAACAGTCATTCAAATAAAGGGGAGGGTGGGAAAGAATACTGCGTGAACGCAAAAACGCTCTCGGATATATAGCAAAAAAAGCGGCACAAGGCCGCTTCAATTATTTGCTTGCTTTTTCTTTTAGAGACAGCCTTCTGTTTAGGCTGATCCGGTTTTCTTCTTCTTTTCCGGAGCGGATAAACTTGGTGGCTACCATCACAATGCGGTTACGCTTCTCTCCACTTTTAGAATCCGTCCATTCTTCCGGCTTAAAGTAGCCTTCAACGGTTATCAGCTCACCTTTTTTCAATACATCGAAGGAATCCAGTGCTTCATTCTTTCTCCAGGCTTCAATCCCCATGAAAGCGGAAACATAAGAGGTTTCTTCACCTGTCTTGTCTGCACGGCTGACCGCGATAGAAAAGCGTGCTACGCTTGCTGTTTCAAAACTACGGATTTCTGCATCCTTACCGATAAAACCTGTTACTGCGAATGAATTTTCAATCTTTTTCATATCTCTGATTTTTTAGAAGTTAATTAATCAATTTTACAGTGCAATAACTGATTGTTGGCTTTGGGGGACACCATGAAAAAAGATATAAATACGCTTTTTATGCTAGCCGGAAAAAGGAAGATTTGTAACTTTTTTATTGGTGAAGATGGCAGCAAATAATTCGGGTTAAATACGCTTTTTGTGCAGGGCAAAAAAAGGAAGATTTCAGCCGAATAACAACGTGGTGTTTGTGAATCGCCCCCTTATCCCCGTAACCGGGGTTAGCAACAATCTATATTTGCAACGGAAAATGATTTGACTTCACTAAAAAATGATATGAAAAAGACAAAACTTGAAAATCAGCAACAGGTTTGGAAAGGATGCAAAAAAACAACCGGTCAGACAGAAAGCATGGCACATTCCGAAAATATGGTCTGCCGCCTATCGACACACCGGAAGAAACCTCTGCAATTCCTTTTAAAAAAATGAAGCCGAAGAATGAAGCATACAATATTCCACGTATCGGAAGAAGTGGCTCCTCGATAAAACAAAAACCTACTACGGAAGAACAGACTTACGGATTCTGTGGGGAGAACATAACCATACAGGCACACAGCCACTACAACTGTTTCCGGAAAAAGAAGATTATACTACCGGAAAAACAGAAAGGCATCCACTCGGAGAAAAGCAAACGATTGAAGCGGACTGCCAATCTGGTGGCGAAATATCCGACTACCTATCTACAGCCCTAAAAGGCTGGGGCATATGGGTAAGCAACAGACTGCCGGGCAAATAAAAGGAGAGTGGCATAGCCGCCGGAAAGAAGTTGTTTCGGCGTGGCCGAAACTCCGAAAGCAGACCGGCTATGCCTCTCTCCTTTGCCTTCCCCATTTCTGGATTTCACACAATCACATTAAGTAAAATTCATCTATCACTGCTTTTCATATTTATTGTGTCTCTCTCTTTTGCACCGGAAATATTAGCACTTACAGCAACCAGACGGTATGACATCGCCACGTTTGATCATACCGCTGGAGAACAGTGATATACAATCTGAATCAAAACAGATTGTGTATCACCAATTTCTTTTTTTGTGCCTTGTTAAACGTATAAGAAGTTCCTCCGGCAGATTTTCCATCCCAATAAGCAATCAGCCTACAGGCGTGTGAAATCATGTAATCATTACGGTGGGCATAGCATTGAGCATAATAATATTCGGATAGAACTACCACCTTGTCGGCTTGGCGCAAAATATCAGCATACCTCTGTTTGTCCTCTTTGTTGAAATACACATCTTGCCCGACATAAGGAACAACCGCCACCAAAACCATATCGGGATATTGTTTCCTTTGTTCAAGTATGGTATGAGCAGCCATCATGTCAAATCCAACCGCACAACCAATATAGAAAAAACGGATTCCATTCTCATAGCAGAAACGTACCTCTTCATTCAACGATACGGACAAAGCATATTTATTTGTTCGTATCGTTCTATGACCGGTAAAAGCAACGGACATCATTTTCATCCATTTATCACGTGCCTTTCTACATATATCCAACGAACCTGCCGAAGTTCATACACCATTCCATTCACCTCATAACGATAAGTGAACCAAGTAGTATCTCCAAAGATACCCTTCTGCTTCTCTATATAACTCTCTTTTTCTTTCATCTTATAACATACGGACAACTGTTTTACCTAAAAAGAAACCTCCCAAAACCTCACCTCCTATTTTTTCCAACTGACATGCGAAACGAGCATACGAAAACCCTTTCGTTAAAATATCGTCAAATACCAAGATTTTCTTACCCCGAAAAAAGTCCTTGTCAAATTCTATCACTTGTACTTTTTGAAGCGACTTGCTATCAAATTTCTCATGAATAGCCAAACGATCTCCACTGACACGTATATGTTCATACGCATTGATAGCACCTGAAAACTTACACACAGCCGAAGCAAACCCCTTATAACGAAGTTCATTCTTATCAGCGGAAGAAGCCGGGACACAAGCAAAAACAATATTCTTAACATCATCACCAAAAACTTGATGTAACTTATTCGCTATCATCCAAGCTACATTCAAATAAGATTTTCCATCCTTAAAACTCCATATCATCTTACGAATTTGCCATTCTCTTTCCGTTGCCTGCCGATATTGCATAGGAAGATATTCAAAAAAAGAAAACATCATCTTATGTCATTGTCTGTCTAAACTAGGATATTTACTCTGATGTGCCATAGTCTTTTATCTATTAAAATTAAACTTATGCTTCAGCTAGATTTAAAGACCTTTTTTTAAAACCCCTTTCCGGGATGGCCTTTTCTTTCTGCCGACTTTTTTTTTGAGCTTTCATGCCCCATCTGAGTTTATGAGCCTTTTTTTACGGCACACAACAAGAAGGAAGGAGGGATTGAGAAAAGTTTTGGACGACAAAAAATGTTGGGGACAGCGAAGCCGTCCGGCGTTATTTTTTCAGGACAAAGGGCGAAGACCGGAACTCTTTCGTATCCATCCACCGACATAAATTTGCCGTTCAAAAACAAAGGGTCCAGATGGAGCTATGAAAAACGCACATTAGGGGAGGCAGAAAACAAGGAAAAGGGCAGTACGGAAAGTAAAACAAACCATACGGTTTTGCCTGCAAAACCGTATTCCTATCTCCCTGTCACAGGTGGCAGGGGGGAACGGGTTAGCAACGGACTGCCGGGACAAACGGTAAAAGGAAGGGACTGCAATACGGAAGAAGGAGGTTGTTTCGGCAATGCCGAAGCTCCGGATGATGACCATTGCAATCCCGCCCACGTTTGGAACTTCTCTTTTCTGGTTTACCCATAATCAGCCGCATAGCGGATGACTACGGGAAAGCCGGGAATGAGAACAGCCATTCCGATGAAGGGGAGGGTGGGAAAGAATACTGCGTGAACGCAAAAACACAGTATGCCATCTTAAAACAATATCTTTAAAAAGTTTTTCAGAAGAAATGCTTACCAATATCCTAATAATTATTACTTTTGATAACATAATACAACGATATGGAAAAGAAAAAGATTACAATAGAGGTAGAACCAGCTACAGCCGTAGCTACCGTCGGTTTATTGCGTGGGATATTTCCCAGTATCATCGAACAACTGGAAAGCAAGCCGCAACAAACGGCAGCCCCTTAAAATTCAATAAAGTAGAAAATATGCAAGAAGTATTGGATGAGATTTATGAAAAGTGCATTGCCGAAACGAACCTCCGGGAGTTTGCCCAGGCGCACTTAAATAGTGACGGATTACCTAACTGATACAGAAATACGGAATCTGCCAGCCATCCTTATTCCAAATAACAAATGGTACAGAATTACACACCTGTCATGTGGGATGACAAAGCATTTGCCTTTGTCCCCTACGAAGCATTCGGTGATTTGCCACATTATCCCAAAGAAAAATGTGAGCAAATTTGCAAAGAGCTGAACAGCCTTATAAGACTATGTACTTATAGACCGAAAAAGGAAGATATTTATTTTCATCCGGTAAGTTATGTATGTCGTTCCGGAGGTTTCATAGTTACGGATAATCAGGCATCCTTTGAGGAATGCCCCTATCCTGCTTGCGCAGACCGTCATAGCTGCCAAAAAATATGTGATTTGATGAACCGTATCATTGAAGAGTCTTAATTATATAAGATACCATGGAACATCCAAACTCCAAATGCAGAATAGCGCAAGCTGAATATTTAAGTCGGCTACCTGAAGAAGAACGGGAAAATAAGGCCAGAGATATTAGAATCGGAAACGCCAGCTATATTTATCACCAACAAGCGGTTCCAATCCAAGAAAACAGATTGATAATGTATTATAAAGAGTGGTTGGAAGATCTTCCTCCCAATATTTCACGCCATATGAGAATGCTCGGATTTGAAGCATGTAAGACAATGATTCCGTTTACGAGATATGTGAACGAAAGAAACGATATTGGTATGCGTGACTGGATGCAAGAGCATCTTTCACCGGGTGACTTCAACTATTGGCAGGAACTTTCGAAAAAAGCAGGTTCGCCAACATTTTAATCCCATCCCGTGGGGGAGTAAATTAAACTGTGTCATTGTTTTGTTTTTTCTTTTGGCCAGTAAAATATCATTTCATATCGAATTTATATTCAGATATTTATCCGAAAGTAAAATTATGGTTTATCTGATAGATTAGAAACTGACACAGTTCAAATTACGACCTCCATCCCGTTCAATACGCTGCCTGAAGAATAAAAGGTGCGTATTAAACGAGAATATTTTTTAGCGTTTAGTCATCTCTTCCCGCACCAGTTCCGTTTCTGTTGGGGAGAGTTTCGGCAATTTGACAGTTGCCGGACTTTCTAACTGGTAAGCCTTCACCTCATTGATAAGCAGCTGCCAGTCAAAAAGAAATTCTTCGGAACAACCATGTTTACGATAAATTTCTTTTGCTGCCTCCAAGATCTCAGGAGCGCAAAAATCGTCTCCCTGAAAGACAACTGCCGGACGATCATTATTGATACAGTCTCTCAATAATCGTAACTGATCTTTCATTGTTTACCCATTTTTACCATTGTCAAAAATTCGTCAGACGGTTTAAATGCCGGTATGTTATGAGCCGGAATAATCATAGTAGTATTCTTAGAGATATTCCGGGCTGTCTTTTGCGCTCTCTTCTTCACTATGAAACTACCGAATCCACGAAGATAGACATTTTCCTCCTTGCCCAACGAAGTCTTTACCTCGTTCATGAATCCTTCCACAACAGCAAGCACCGCTTTGCCGTCGATGCCGGTTCTGGCAGATATTTCCTTTACGATTTCCGATTTAGTCATTTCTTTATAATTTGAAAATTAGCGTGCAAAGATAATTAATCCAATGGATTATTTAAAGTCTGGCATCCGCAGCAAGCCCTGCCCTCGCCCAATGGAGTGTTACTTTACATTAAAGTATTCTATAAACATATCCTTTAAAGAGATGATTCGGTTTGCTCCATGGTCAAAATCTCCATGAAGCTGGCACAGATCATCAAAGATATCCTGGTACTCTCCATCACTGTTAGTCAGTTCCTGGCTCCCATGCTTGGCATAGGCTTCGGCACATTTTTTAAGATACTCCGCAAAATCCTTACAAGTAGGTTTATTCTCTTTCTCTTCCATCATTCACAAAACATTTGTCGAAACACTTCTTTCAGTTCCTCTATTTCCCTGTTGTTAAGTTCTCCAATTTTTCGTTTTATACGGCTTTTATCCACCGTGCGAATTTGATCAGTGGCTATCTCTCCTTCACGCCCGGCTACAGAACACAGAACCCGGTAAGGATAGTTCCTTATCGTGGAGGTTATCGGAACAATGACTACTGTTGTAAGGTACATATTCAAATCTGAAGGAGTGACAACAACACATGGCCGTGTCTTTGCCATTTCACCCCCACGGTAGGGTCTAACTCTACCCAATACACTCCATACTGTTCTACCATGTCCAATCCTCAAACTTTTCATCCTCAAACACATCAGGGATAAGCAACTCATCATCCCCATTCTCATGCACGTTTGGCAGCTTCCGCCCATCCCTGCCGTGGTTGTGCCTTTATCACAATATTGTTCCCGTCCAAAGAAATGCTCACAGCCGATTTCAAGGACAAACGCAACTGTTTCAATACTTCGGAAGGAAGTATTATCCCCTTGCTGTTTCCAATCTGAATAATATTCGTTACCATAATGTTATAACTTTATAATTGATTATCACGATACAAATATATGTAAAGTTATAACAATAACAAAAGGAAAAACAACTTTTTTCCATTTTCACCGAGAACCCTGTCAATGGCTGCACTCGTCGGGAGTGTTGGTGCACCCCCTTGCCGTGCAGCGCTCCCCGACCGATGATTTTTTATTGTGCCTTGTGTCCTTTTCCCTTTTGTCCGGCTTCTGTTCCCAAGCACATCCGGAACACATGGCAGAGCGCTTGCAAATCCCGTCCGGAAGGCTTACCTTTGCAAAAGGTTATAGCACACTATAACCCCTAAAGGGGTTGTGTGCGAGGGGTGTCCCCTCGACCCCGTGCGATGTGACGTTTCACGCCACATCTTCTAAACAGACATACACACCTAAAACCTAAAGATATGGCAAAGACATGTATCAGAGTGGAAGCCTGCAATATAGGCAGCTCGGAACGTCACAACTTAAGAAGCAAGGAGCTCGACTACATCCGTCCGGAACTCACACACCGCAACGAACAGTGGGTAGAATGTTCCATTGCCGAAGTACACCGGGACATAACGGAAAAATACAAGGAAGCCACCGGACAAGGATTACAGAAGAAAGCTACCCCAATCCGGGAAGGGGTAATAGTAATCAGCGAGGAAACCACAATCCAGCAGCTTCAAGACTTGGCCGAAAAACTGGAAGAACGCTTTGGAGTGCACGCCTTCCAAATCTACACCCATAAGGATGAAGGCGCAAACGTATGGGACGGAAAGGAAGAAGCATGGAAACCGAACTATCATGCGCACATGATCTTTGACTGGACGGACGGCCATACAGGAAAAACTGTAAAGCTGAACAGACACGACATGGCGGAGATGCAGACTATAACAGCAGAGTGTCTCAACATGGAACGTGGAGTTTCTTCAGACAAGAAACACTTGTCGGCCATGCAATACAAAAACAAAATGGAAACAGAGAAAGCTGAACAACTTCAAAAAGACATCGAGCAACTAAACAGGGCATACACTGCCGGAACCGAGAAAATCACCACAGTCCAAAAGGAACTTAGTACGGCACAAAAAGAGCTAAACAGCATGAAAACCGACATACACATCAACGAAGCCAAAGAAGCTGCCGCAAAAGCCGGAAAAACCGTATTTAATGCCGTTACAAGCGTCTTTAATGTAGGGGAAGTAAAACGACAAGCCAAAGAAATTGAAACCCTCAAAAAAGAAAATTATAACCTCTCATTCAAGAATCAAAATTTAGAAGGACAATTAAGAACCAACAACATCGAGATGCGAAGGGTACAGGAAACAACCGACAGACAGATAAAGGCAGAAGCATCCAAACTAAAACCCATAACCAACCTTTCCGGAAATGGAAAATGCACAGGAAAATATAGAGGAACTCCAAACTATGGGAATACAAAATAAAGATATCCGACAACTTCTTATTGGAAAGGAAATATACTACACTGGAAACCTTTACGATAAAGACAAGAGAAAATCATACCAAGTTAAAAACGTGAAAATAGATATCTCCAAAAGTCAGAATGGTATTACTACAATTTGGCTAAATAACATCCACTTTAAAAACTTTCTTAAAGAACTTTGGAATACACTACAAAAGACTTTAGATAACGGTAACTGGCTACACCGATAGAAAGACACTAAAAAGAATTGCACTTCTCTTTTTTGAGAAGTGCAATTCAAATTAAATCCCGTTCATTTTTTAACGACTAAAGGTGCAATTAGCTATAAAACCAAAAGAAGGAGTAGTACCTTTTCCTTTAAACTCCCATTTAAAACCTTGACCAGGTACATTTGCATCCCAATACGAAGTCCAAGTGAAAGTGTTACTCCATAACGGTCCAGTTCCACTAAAAGCAACACTTTCAGGTGTCGTTATATTATCATCCGGACTTGGTTTAGCATTAGGATTTAATACTTCAAAGAAATAATAATTATTCTGTATTGAAGCATTCAAATCAACTTGCATCTTTAAAGTACGACTGGAATCGTAAAAAACTCCGGTAGTGCTTTGAGAACCTCCATTAATACTCAAAGAAGGGAGAACAGCCCTCGTTTCCGTTACAACATCCCTAAATACTGAAAAATCAAAATTAGCATCCTCCTTCACCTTTTTAACCAAAGTCTTTCCATTTACAGAAAAAACAACATAAGCGGTATTAGGATTTGAAATAGCACTTGCCACTTGAGCATTTAAAACCTGCAGGTTATTCTTATATTTCTCAATACTCAAAGGACTAACTTTTTCTAAATCCTGCCAATCCGAACCTGTTACATAAGACAACGCCCTCGTTTTCTTATTCTCATTGAAATAGTATTCATTTGTAATCTCATTTACATCAACAAAACGAGATAAGACCTCCATATCAGATACAGAATCACTAACCACAGGTTCTATTACTTCATTATCATTACACGAACAAACACCCAAAACAGTCAGTAGACTGATGAACATAAACATTACTTTTTTCATAAATCCTCCTTTTTTAAAGTTAATAAATAAAGGTTTCGCCCAAAAATATAAAATTTCTCCTATTTTTGCATTGAATATTAAATATTTAACTATGAATAGAATAATACATATCTCTTTACTTATTTCAACAGTATCACTTTTTCTTATTTCAAACACCGGATGTGTTGAAAAACAAGGATACTACAACCATGGAGAAGAAAGCATAATCTCATTAATTTGTGATATTACATGGGCTGGTAAAAAAACAACAGACGAAAACGGCAGTGTCTGGCAAGGTACATACAAATTCAATAAAAACGGAACATATACCCGTACAAATATAGAAATCGACAAACAAGGAAATAAAAAAGAAGCCAATATCTACGGACAATGGTCATTCGGTGATCCAAGTTTCAGTACCATTTATTTTGGTGGAGAACATTACTGGGACATAGACGAGCTAACTAAAAACAAATTTTCCTTCTATGACAGAAGTGGAAAATTTGGCGATCCTTTCATGAATAGAGAATACATAGAACTCACACCATACCAAGAAAACAATACAACAAACTAACAACTACCCACTATTAGGAAAAATATCCTCATCTAAATAAATATCCTGCAAAAGTTCATCCTTCCGGGTGACCTTATAACAACACAATGCCTCCCCAGTTTCCATATTATACCAATCAGCCACCTTATCTTTCACAGACATATACCAAGTATAACAACCATCTTCAACATTCAATCCCTCAATATTAAGAACCAAATCCTCATCTCTAAAATCATTCAACGCTTCATCTCCGATCATGGTGCGGAACTGTCCGAAACTACTCATGCGCTGCATCCCATGCATGGCAGTATAAATCATATCCAAAGCCTTATAATTTATCTGAATCTTTTTTTTACCGTCACGACCTTTCGATTTTGAGACAGAAGCCTTTGAAGCATACTTAAAAACCTCTATCGCTGCATTTTCAAAATCCTCTATCTTCTTATATTTCTGAAAACGGGCATCAGCAACCGTACTACCATGCAATTTCTTCCATTGGGCTACTACATATTTTGCAGCTTCCAATGAATCAACAATAATATGAAAATGATAATGGAACGAAAACAAATCCTTTTTTACTACATGATAGGTACACTCCTTCTTAATCACCCCCGAAATACCAAGTGAACGAAACTTGTGTTTCGTCCTTATACCATCAGCCCACATCCGGTTACATCTACGCATGAAATCTCGCAATACCCTTGCATCATCGGTTACACAATTTTGCAAGGTAAGCGTCACAAAATAAAACTCTCTGCCTTCCGAAGCCAAATACTTCATAACCGGAAGGAACTTCTTTACATTTTGTGCCGTTTGAATACGCTGACAAATAGGACAAAAAGCCCGATGACAATAATGGGAATGCGCCTTACCTCCCTGCACAGTATAAACATTTGAACACACATGGGCATCCATATATGCTTTCATCAGCTTACTATCCGGATTCTTTTCCGAAAGTTTTCGAGTAAAATTATGGGATATGATTTTTACTTTAGCCTTTTTTTTAAGACTATCAGAACCGTTTTTTAACGGACTTTCTTTGCAGTTGGTTATATTTGTTCTATCTTTGCACATATGAAATTTTGATGTGGCTTTCGTTTGGTATCCGCCCCGCCAAGAACGAACACAAACGATTGCTAATTCTTAAAATACAAAGCCCGTTGGTTACTGCCTTCGGGCTTTCGTTTTTTCTCAGCCCAAAAGTAGGTAATTCATTCCAAACCGCCAAACATCATTCAAAAAACCTACATATAACAAGTCAAAAAGCATTTACCACGAAACTTTCTAGTTTATCTAGTATGGGGGCTCGCCCCCATTCCCCCGGCTGCGCAATTCTGACACAAATACACTACTAAATCCACAACAGACAAAGATACTTCCGGAAAAAAAACTAATCTTTGCCGTACACAAAGACAACCCTTGCCGAGCGATACGGGAGAGTTGCAAAAAAAAACACCGGAGTGAATTGACGGATATCCGACATCTCCGGTGGTATTTTTTTCTTATCCCCCTCCCGTCCCCCAAAGGGGGAGCACACAAAGACAAACCCTGCCTTCACTCAATGGAGTGTTAAATAGTTGCATATGGGTCAAGTTCCTTAATCCGCTTACACAAAAAATCAAAGCGTTTCTTTGTAAGTGGTGTAAGCGTATCGAGATTATCTCCATCGAAATTCTCCCCAAAAATAAGGTCGTTCATTCCTATGCCGTGATTGTAGTTCTCACGCACACAGTTGCGCAGCGTCCAAAGGTTACGCAGGTTTACCCAGTCTGCTGTGCGGCTCTTTACCCTGCGGAACAAGATAACGGCAGTCCGCAAATAGTGCCCCACATGGTCGTAATCGTGCAAGACACGTTTGCCCAAATAGTAAATATCCAAATCTTGTTTTTCTCTGTCCTCGACTACTTGACAGAGGAAGAATGGAATATCCTTCAGGTTATCCCATTCGATGTAGTCAGTTGGTTTCATAATGTCTTATTTGCATTTTTCTTTCCGTACTTTCCATTATTCACAGAACATTTGCTGAAACACTTCACGTAACCTTTTTATCTCACTGAAATTCAAATCTCCAATCTTTCTTTTCAGCCGGCTTTTATCCACCGTGCGAATTTGATCAGTGGCTATCTCTCCTTCACGCCCGGCTACAGAACACAGAACCCGGTAAGGATAATTTCTTATCGTTGAGGTTATCGGAACAATGACTACTGTTGTAAGGTACATATTCAAATCTGAAGGAGTGACAACTACACATGGCCGTGTCTTTGCCATTTCACCCCCACGGTAGGGTCTAACTCTACCCAATACACTTCATACTGTTCTACCATGTCCAATCCTCAAACTTTTCATCCTCAAACACATCAGGGATAAGCAACTCATCATCCCCATTCTCATGCACGTTTGGCAGCTTCCGCCCATCCCTGCCGTGGTTGTGCCTTTATCACAATATTGTTCCCGTCCAAAGAAACGCTCACAGTCGATTTCAAGGACAAACGCAACTGTTTCAATATTTCGGAAGGAAGTATTATCCCCTTGCTGTTTCCAATCTGAATAATATTCGTTACCATAATGTTATAACTTTATAAGTTGATTATCACGATACAAATATAGATAAAGTTATAACAACACCAAAAGAAAAACTAACTTTTTCCCATTTTCACCGATAACCCGGCCAACGGCTTCACTCGTCGAGAGTGCTGGTGTATCCCCTTGCCGTACGGCGCTCCCCGACATATGATTCTTATCATGTCTTGTGTCCTTTTCTCCGGCTTCTAACAAACAAACGTGCATTAAAATGTTTCCATTTGAATTTTAGTTATTTGATACCCCAACTATGAACAACAAGACAGCAGAATGTTTCTGTTTTATTAAAATAAAAAGGGAACAAATTTTTAAGGTAATACTTACGGAAAAAACAGACTTTATAACGTTTCTTTTTCGTACATTTGCAACAATATAATAAAAGCGAAACATATAATGGAGAAGCAAGGAGAAATCATACTATACCAACCGGATGAAGCTGTAAGGTTGGAAGTACGTTTAGAAGATGAAACCGTTTGGCTCACACAAGCGCAGATAGCAGAACTTTTTCAACGTGACAGAACCGTTATTACCAAACATATAAATAATGTTTTTAAGGAAAAGGAATTGGAAGAGAAAAGCAATGTGCATTTTTTGCACATTGCTAATTCCGATAAGCCTGTCAAGTTCTTTAGTCTAGACGTAATAATTTCAGTTGGATACAGAGTTAAAAGCGTAAGAGGTACGCAATTCAGGCAATGGGCAAATAAAATTTTAAAAGAATATTTATTGAAAGGTTATTCTATAAACCAACGGCTCAATGACATGGAATATAGAATGAACAATAGATTCTTCCAAATAGAGAAAACCATTGCTGAACATGATGCAAAGATAGACTTCTTTGTACGCACCTCATTGCCTCCGGTGGAAGGTATATTCTTTGACGGTCAGATATTCGATGCGTATAAGTTTGCTACAGATTTAATAAAGTCTGCCAAATGCTCACTTGTGCTTATCGACAACTATGTAGATGAATCCGTGTTACTCATGTTGAGCAAACGAAACAGTGGAGTATCAGCTACTATTTATACACAAAATAAACGCACAGCTCCAACTTGATTTAAACAAACACAATGACCAATATCCTCCCATTGAAGCTAGAACCTACAAAAGTAGTCATGACCGCTTCTTAATCATTGATAATACGGAAGTATATCATATTGGGGCATCGCTAAAGGATTTGGGCAAGAAAATGTTTGCTTTCTCCAAACTGGAACTTCCTGCCCATACGATAATTGATGTATTATGAAATAAGCTAATCACCCATGCGAGAAGCGGAAGAGAATATAAAATTCAAGATGGAAATTGACGTATTGGTTCCCATTCCACGTACTGTCACCCGTGATTTCACCAGTTTGAAGCACCTGCGTCAATGGCAGAAACGGAATGACATCGATGGTTCTCTTTACTGTTTTGCACACCGGGAATACCTGCTCAACGAAAAGGGAGAATGGGAACAATTTACCGTTATCGGCAAACAGGTAGTGACTATCGGAGAACTGGAAAGGCTTCTTTTGGCAATGAAGCAAAAGGGGTTCAACCAATACAGCCGTGAGGAATATGAAGAATTAATGTCTTCATATTTGAAAAAGTGAAGAATTAAAACCTTCATTACACATTTAAATACGAAAACAGGATGAAAATAGGATATGCCCGTGTTTCCACCAAGGAACAACATCTGGATATGCAACTGGAAGCGTTGAAGGCTGCCGGATGCGAGAAAATCTTCTCTGAGAAAATGACCGGACGTCAACAAAACCGCCCGGAACTGGATGCCTGCCTGAGCTTTCTCCGGGAAGGCGACACACTTGTCGTATATAAGCTGGACCGGCTTGGCCGTTCGCTGAAGAATATCCTTACGCTATTGGAAGATTTCAAGAATAGGGGCATCCAATTCACCTCACTGCAAGACAACATCAGTACGGAAGGCGCAATCGGCCAACTGATGAACAACATTCTCGGTGCTTTCGCTCAGTTTGAAAGAGACCTTATCTATGAGAGAACCCAAGAAGCAGAAGAATCGCCAAGGAAAAAGGTGTCAAATTCGGCAGAAAGACACTTATCAACAAAAACAACATCGCCAAGCAGAAAAGCTGCATCCAACTCTATGAATCCGGAACGCCGGTAAGGGAGATACAGAAAATATTAAACATAGGCAGTAGCGGAACAGTATATCGCCTATTAAGAAGGAATGGAATTGCGCTGAAATCCGAGAACAAAAATAACAAATAACGAATAAACCTCTGCCCATCCTTCAAAGATGATTCTCAAAGATCGTCTGCAATTCCACCTCTCAGCAAGATTATAGGAAAGTCCCCTTCACGGGGACTGATTTTTTTAATTTTAATACAATAACTCCATGCACTCCTGTACCGCTTTTTCCAATGCTTCTTCCAAACAACAAAAAGCGTCCGCATTACTTTCGGAGTCATACAACACATAATCTCCAGCCCTCACAACCACATGCCAGACCGCCACGTTTTGTTCTGTTTGAAACGTATATTCACGAGTCTGTATCATCCATTGGATACATGCTGCCAGTGTCGGGCACTCGCACATATACATCGGGGTATTCCTTCCCTCAATATCGGTGCGTAGCCTATCCTGTTTGTCATACCAATACTCACAAGGCACGTAATAGTATAATTCCTTCATCATAAGAGCTGTGTCGCTATTAACCAATCTCTCTTTGTTGATTTGTGTAATCAAATTTTCCATATTAGCATTATTTAAGTTGAACATCTGATTTATTCTTCAGCTAGATTCAAGACCTTTTCATTTTTTGTATCGGGAAGGTCTTTGGTCAGCCGACCTTTTTTTTGATGTCATTCCCCATCTGAGTTCTGAGCCTTTTTTCGGCATATCAAGGTCTGGATTGCAAGCAATAAGCCAAGTTTCACTTATGGAAAATGTCGGGAAGACACTTCTTCATCGTTATTTTCCATACAGTAAAGGCGCATGGCCGTAACTTGCCATTTGCGGAATCCCGAAACCTTTGCCGAGCAAAAAGCCGGACTCGGATCGGAGGAAAGAAGCCGGGGGAGGCAGCCCACAGAAAGGGCAATCCGATACAATCAAGAAATTAACCTGCTATACCCTTGTGCGAGTGAAATAATCCATCATAGACACTACATACCTAAGTAGTGGTATCAATACACCGATCACATATATCATAGCGTAGCCCAAAAGGACAAAAGGTAATGTTTTACGATAAAGACATGCAACAGCGAGCAATATAAACGAAAAAGAAAAGCCATAAACCCCATATTGAAAACCGGGTATCAACTCATAAACAGGTACGGGTTCCGGATGAAGCATGGCTCCGGCCACAATAGAATAAAGGCTGGTCAATAATATAAGCAGCGTATATAAGCAACTCTTAAGAATCCTGGGATCATTCCTTTTACAATAGAGAATCGTTCGGATATCACTTCTAAGAAACTCAATGCCCAGTAAGAGAGCCACCATAACGCCTGTATCAAAAGTAGAAAATACATTCATTCCGATCACCTTTGGCGCGAAGATATGTATTTATTCTGAAAAGCCACGTCTTTGCGTATTTTACGATGTCGCATCCGATAGTCCGGGAAGCATTTTTGTTCTTTGGGGTGACTGCCAAAAAAGAACCCCGAAGCCGAAATCCCGGGCAGACGGGATTTCTCCTGTCCACCTTACCTATTTTGCAATCTTCCCTCGTCCGCATAGCTATAATAGTTATTGCCTGCCACAATCACATGGTCAACCAAACGGATGTCTAATGTTTCAGCGGCTTTTTTAACTGCTTCCGTCAAGCGGTCATCCGCACTGCTGGGCTTGCGTGCTCCTGATGGGTGGTTATGTACCATGATAAAAGATACGGCGTTATAATACAATGCCTGCTTCATGATAACCCGTATATCCACAGGGGCGGTATTTATCCCGCCGCATGAGATACGGACTTTACGGATGAGTTTGGACGAACTGTTCAGCAACAGCACCCACATCTCTTCAGTAGCTATATCGCACAAAACAGGATGCATCATTTTATAAACATTATTGCTGGATAAAAGCGCAGGACTTTCAACTTGCCCTTCTTTCAGCCGTTTATATAGCTCAATCGCCGCATAAGCGACTTTTTTACGGCTGGGTGTTAGTGTTTCCAGTACATCAGACAAGCACAATCCTTCTATTTCCATCTGTTCATACTTATATTCTTCACGTTTCAGTTTCTCACTGTTCGTCAAGGTATAAATCAACTCGCTGTTTTCCATCACCCGATAAACGTCATTCACTTCAAATACGGTTCTCTTCGTTTTCATACTGCCAAAAATTAAAAGATTAATACTCGCAAACATCGCTTGTCGCCCCAACCATAAATTTTTCCTCAACTGATTGGGAACAGTGCATTGAAGAGAAAGCGGGAAAGACGGATCAGAACGGGATTGAACTGGTAAATACTACCTCCCGGAATGGGAGGATGGAGATTTGGCTTTTCAATATCGGGCGTTCCGGCCACGCCTACCTTCGCAATGTTCCTATCAGTCAGGAAAAATCATCATACCTCTCTTCCGGCATAGCCGGAGCGTAGAGCGTTAGGGATAGCAGGGAAAAGCCTGGAGGGTAACGAGGACTTGCAACGAATAGCCCGGTCAGAAGGGAACGCCCTGAAAAACTAATTCGGATACAGAAGATGAACAGAACCGCCTTCCAATCATATAAAAAAACGTGAAAATCAACACATACTTCCGAAAAATCTTTTTCCGAAAGTACGTATAGGGCATGTGAAGGGAAAATTTATTTTCCCAGTCATTTCTATGTTATCGCTTTGGGGATATTTAAAGGGGTTAGGAGTTTAGGTCTTTATTATGTATTTTGGTGGATGGTTTTACACAGCCGATACCTTTTATTTAAAAATTTCTCTCTTTTATTTCACTGATATACCGACATATAAAAAAACAGGGATTACCTATTCCCTTCATTAACGGGTGGACGGTTTTACACAGCTGACAAGTGAAACCGGACGCTTTTACACAACTAAAGCAAAAGGAGTGGACGGTTCTACACAACTAGAAGCAACAAACGGGACACTTCTACACAACTAAAACAGGCAAAGCGGATGACTCCACACATCTAATCACCCAATAGGGACACTTCTACACAACTAATTCTATAAAAAACCGTGAAACGTGGACGGTTCTACACAGCTGGATCGTCCATGTTCACCGCCCCGTCCGTCTCCGGAGATATGAACTCTTCAGGAGCAGGAGCAACTTCCGTTCCATTGGCACTCTCCAACTCTTCCTGTGCCCATCCTTCCGGAAACCTGCCGAATACAGCCACGAAATCACTGATATATATCTGTTTCTTCTTTTCTACGCTTTCCGGGGAGTTTGCCCATAAAAGGAACTCTTTATACAGTCCGGCATCTTCCTCCACCTCTTTGATCTTCTTCCTCCTGACAGCCATATCCGTGTCCGGTTAGCAATCTCGACATACAGCCCAAGCAGGTTCTTATAGAATTTCTTCACCACGACAGCATATTGTCCTTCATCAAAATAGTGCAGCGTATGCCTAGGAAACGAGAACAACACGGTATATGCCCATCTCTCATGATCGCCTTTCACAAAAGAGAAATTGAAATTGGTATATTTCAGGTAAGTATTCATCTTTTTCAGTATCGAGGCGACCTTCTTTTTCCGGTCTTTGGGTTCGGCAATCTCTATGCCGAGCTTTTTAGCCAGCTGATCGACTGTCAGCACATAAAAAGGAGCCTCATTCTTGGTGGTCTTATACTTGATCAGGTAAACCATCTTGGAAAGTTCCAGATAGAAATAGCGGTAACGGCTGGGCAGGCTACGGTAATCCTGAAGTTCCAAGAGGTTATAGAGCGAGAACATGAAATTCTTTATCTCCGGGCTTACCACTGCCGAGTACAGCCTTTTCGTTGACTTCTTCGTCTTGAAATCGGTCATTATGTCGAAACGTTTCAAGATCTGCACGAAATTATAGGATGTACGGCCATCCTCGCCAATGGTCGGATAGCAGAGGTTCTCC